>JACCDO010119321.1_pt1 | contig 21471 bp, 20 predicted proteins | sample 7446101 | NCBI WGS metagenome assembly JACCDO01 (sample SAMN15323440, study PRJNA562643) | freshwater metagenome | isolation source: river surface water | place: USA:Blue River Watershed | collected 2017-08-16
ATAAAATAATTATATATCCAATTGTATTATTAATATATTTTTTATTTTATTTTGCTAATTATTTTAATAATTTATACAATATTAAAAATCAGTTAAAAGATTTAGATAACAAAAAATATTTATTATATATTATAGATAGTATTTCATTTATAGTTATTATAGCATATATTGTATATTTTTATAAAAACATACATAATACAAATAATAATATTACATATAATAATTTAGACATAAATTTTAAAATGTTTTTTATTATATTATTTGTATTATTTGTTGGAATAATTAATAATTTATTTTTAATAAATGATATTGAATCAATACAATCATCAAAAATATTTAAAAATATATATTTAATATACGAATTATTTATTATAGCTTTATTTGTAATTTTATTTTTACATAATTTTTCCCATAATGATGAGATGTATTATAATACTGAATTATATATTGGATTTTTCATACTTACAATTTTATTAATATTTAGTATTGTATCATATTTATATAATTTCAAATATACAGTAAATACATTAGAAAATTCAAATTTATCATTATTATCTGAAAATTGTTTTAATAATAGTTCATCAAATAACGAAAATAATGAAAATTATACAAACTCTTCAAATAATAATTCCGTATATTTAGCAAATATTGCAAGCAAATATGGAGATAATTATTTACAAACTATTGGTAATATTCCAGTAAAATATTTTAATAAAAATTCTAATTCATATAGTGATTTAATTATATCAGATTTTTATTATCCATGCTCATATTACACATATATTTCTCAATCACCTTATAATGGAATACCTAATTTACTTGCTATTAAAAAAGCATTAACACAATTTAAATGTAGATTTATACATTTGGACATTTATAGTGATAATTTAGATTATGCATCAAATGAAGCAAATCCAATTATTAGATGTGATACTTTACATCCTAATGCCAAACCATTAGATTTATTGGAAACATTTAAATTAATAAATAAATATGCATGGATTTCTGATTCTAATGATGATATTTCATACCCATTATTTTTATATTTAAATATTGATACAAATGGAAGCTCTGTAATTTATTTGAAAATATATAATGCATTTATGGAAGTTTTTTCAAAATATTTAATTGATAAAAAATATGGATATGCTGGAAGAAACGGTCAATTTCCTATTTCTCATGCAACGATGACAGAATCAATTGGAAAAGTAATTTTAATTACAAATGATTATCCAACACAATCAATTTTAGATGAATTAATTAATGGTTCTTCAAATAAATTAGACCATTTTTTTAATATAAATGTTTATAAAGATTCATATATAACATATGATAAAGTTGGTATTTCAACTGATAATAATAAAAATACATTAGTAAATGAAAGTAAAACAAACTTACAATTTTATAAAACAGATGTACTTAATGATAATCCGGAAATGGTAAAAAATCAAGAAAAATATGGAATGTACAATCCATCATTTCAAGATTGTGCTCAATATGGTATTCAAGGAACATTAATGTATTTATTTATTCCCGATGATAATTTAAATAAATGGTATATGTTTTTTAAAAATAAAAATAATATGAATCCTGTATTAAAAGATGAATCATTACGTTTAGTTAAACAAAAAACAAAGGAAATAAAACAACAAAATCCTGTTTTAGGATTTCAAAAACCTCAAAAATATTGTTTAATCCCTGGATTAATGGAAACTAATAAATCAAATATAAGTGGTAATCCAACAAATAATTCATGTGATACATAAATCAAATGATAAAACAATATTATTTTTATAATTTAAAAAAATATGTATGTAAAAAAATATATATTAAATATATATATGAATTCAAATAAGAAAAATTCAAATAATTTTTTATTAGGTGTGAGTTCTAATAAAAATAATTCATTAGAAAAAATAAATAATGAAACTATGAATAATTCAAGTATGAATAATTCAATTATGAATAATTCAAGTAATATTAGAATAAATAATGGTATGGTAAATAATCAAATGACAAATAATACAAAAACATATTCCAATAATATAATGAATAATATTTCAAAAGCAACTTCTCCTTTAAATACTAAAAAAATTATTTTTGGAATTATTGATAAATTAGAACATGATATTATAAAATTAAATAATAAAATTAATGCTTTAAATAAAGAAAAAGTAGAATTAAAAGATTTAAGTAATAAAGAAATTAAGACATTAAAAGAAGTTATAAAGAAATTATATAGTGTATTATCATCTTTTTATAATTATAAATCATCATCAAATTTATCTAAAAATGATAGAATTAAATTATTAAATAAATTGAAAAATACTATTGAACAAAATGAGTCTTTTATGGAAATTACAAATAAAATAGTTAGAAATAATAAATCATTTAATAACATTTCTTTAATAAATGAATCGCATAATAATGTATTATCTAATAATGAATCAACTAACAATAACGTATCATTATCTAATATTATTGCTAATAAAAAAGCAGAATCCATTAATAATCGAATGAATGATAATGCTTTTGTAAAAAGAGAAGAATCATTAAATAATAAAAATATTGTAAATAATTCTATAAGTAATGAAGTTATGAATAATTCTGTAAGTAATCAAGTTATGAATAATAGCGTTCAAATTTCAAATAATTCTGTATCAAACATTAAAGAATTAAGTAATAATAAAAATATTTACAAATCTGAAAATAAAGAATTAATACAAGCTAAAAGAATTCCATTAATAAATAAAATTGAAGAGCATAAATTATCCCAAGAAAATGCTAATCAACGTTTTAATCAATATAAAAAATTTCTTTAAATAATATATTTAGAATTGTATTTTTAAAATTGTATTTTTAGAATAGTATTTTAATTTAATAATATTTATTAAATTAAATAAAAATAATGAATCAAATTAATTTATAAAAATAAAATTTATAAAGGAGATCCAACAACATTACTGTTAAAACCTAATGGACTGTTTAATCCTTGAGCATTTAATTCATCTTTAAAAGTATTAACACTATCGCAAACATTACCAACTGCTTCAAATTCAGGTGTGTAAAGAGATTTACAATCTCCGGAGTTTTTGTTCATTTGATTATCAAAAGATTTTTCTTCTTTTTCTTCATTAGATCTCATTAAATTAGGAAAAAAATTTTCTACATTATCTTGATCATCATTGGCAGAAGCATACATAGTTTTGTCTTCATCATTATCACCGCCAGAACTACTGCCATCATCTCCAGAAGTTCCACTTGTAAATTTTTCATTAGAACTCATATGAGTTAATGAAATAACATAACATATTCCTAATAAAATACCAATTACAGGACACTTTCTACCTAAATAAACAATTAATAATAATACAATTATATTTAAAAATTTATAGTTCTTATGAAGATGAGCAAAATACATGTTAATATTTTCAAAATATTTTGATGCAAAGAGGATTAACACAACATATAAAACAACTTTAACATAAATATTATCTAAACAAGATAATGAATCATTCCAGCATTTATCTAAAGATTTCATAGATTTGTCCATTTTAATTATAAATTATATTAAGATTTTAATTTATTAAAATTGTTAATAATATTTTATTTAATAATTTTATTTAATAATTTTATTTAATAATTTTATTTAATAATTTTATTTAATTTTTATTTTTTTTATCAATATTTTCTTATATAATATATAATAGAATGAATCAAAATATATGGGGTCCTTCAATGTGGTTTTCTTTACACACTATTACTTTTTCTTATCCTTTAAAGCCTACTGAAATTGATAAGACTAATTATAAAATATTTTTTGAAAACTTTAAAAATGTTATTCCTTGTTCTGTGTGTAAAAAAAATTATATAAGACATTTAAAAGAACATCCAATTGATAATTATTTATCTTGTAGAAAAAATATTATTTATTGGTTAATAGATTTACATAATTTAGTAAATGTAGAAACTGGTAAAAAAATTCTTGATTATAATGTTGTTATTAAAAAATATGAAAAAATTTATAATAAAAAAATAATTGTAGAAGAACATGACAGTAATAATAAATCAACTTGTGATAAACCATCAAATCCAATAATTACTACTTATAATAAATTAAACATTGATGAAAATAAAGTATATATTTTATTTATTATATTTTTAGTTATTATGATTGTAAATATATTTTATAGTAAATATTATAAAAAATAAATTATAAAAAATAAATTATAAAAATATATTATAAAAAGTGAATTATAAAAAGTAAAAAAATAAATATAAATAATTAAATATACTTAATTTCATTTAAAAATACTTCAAAAATATTTTTAATTGTATTATTAAGATTAACTAATAAAAATCGTCTTTCAATATCATATTCTCTTATTTTATTTAATGAATCATTATAATTAAAAAAATCTATAGAACTTATTTCAATAACTTGTTCTTTATTATTTTTATCAATATATGGATTAACAGTTTCATCTTTTACTTGTCCAATATAATAAATGTGTTTATATTTATTATTATTTGATGCCATAAATGTTTCTTCAAAAGGGCATATATTTATAATATTATAATCTTCTTCTTTAATATTTGTTTCTTCACTAAATTCTCTTTTGGCACATTCAATATTTTTTTCTTTTAAATTACGTCGTCCTTTTGGAAATCCCCATTCTGGTTCATTATATATTTTAACAGCATTTTTTAATAATATATGAATATTAACAAACATTGATATTTCATTTTTCTTATTAATAAATCCAGCATTTAATAATTCAAATTTATTTTTAGAATCATTGTATTCTGTACTATTAATAAATACTTCACCATTCCAAAAATCAACCCATAAACTATGAAAATCCATACTAACTATTTTTTGTTTTTCTTCATTTGTAATAAAATTCAATATATTTTTTAAATAATCCAAATCTTCTATCGAATATTTACCTCTAATAAATTCAACATAATTTAAACTTGAACGTCGTCGTATTAATAAGTATTTAATTGAATTATTAAAATCTATATTATTAAAATTATCTAAACTTTTTTTATATTTATTAATTTCATCAATTTCGTAATCATATAATTCATATTTATTTTGAATTTTTTTGATATATTTTATAATATTATTTAAATTTATATTTTTATATTTTATACAAATAATACCAATACTTATAATAGGAAATATACATTTTTTTGATATATGTCCTATTTTACCACAATTTATACAAGATACAATTTTATTTTCATTATCCATTATTATTTACTAATTATAAAGTTTTTAAGTTATAAATTAATTTTGGTTTATTTTATCTATATAAATTATAGAATGAAGAAATTAAAAAAAAAATCATTTATGTATTATCCTGAAATAACAGATAAAGACTTTTATGAAAAGATATACTTAAAAAAAGAATTTAGGGAAAATGAAGTTCTTGTTGTAAATCCTAAAAAAGATAAATCAGCAAATTTTGAATTGGAACCTCACCAAAATTTTTTGAAAAATTATATATCACCTGACACACCTTATAATGGTGTATTAATATATCATGGAACAGGTGTTGGAAAAACGTGTACTGCTATTTCTATTGCTGAAGGTTTTAAAAAAACTTTAAGAAATATTAATAAAAAAATATTAGTATTACTTACATTAAAAGATAATTTTATGAATGGTATTTATAATGAAACAAAAGAAAAACATAAAAAAAATCCGGAAGATATTGTTCAATGCACCGGACGTGAATATGAATTAGGTGAAGAATATAAACATTTGACTGAAGCCCAAAAAAGAAAGGAAATATTAAATAAAATTAAATATTATTATGAATTTAGAGGTTATGGTTCTTTTGCAAATTATGTTATTGAAACTACTGGTGGTTGGAAAGGAGAAGAAGATAAAATAACAGACCAAATAAAAAAATTTATTTCCAAAGAATTTGATGATAGAGTTATTATTATTGATGAAATTCAAAATATTAAAACTGGTAAGAAAAATGATTTAACAAAAAATATTCAACCTATTTTACAATCTATTATTAAATATGGTAAAAATATTAAACTTGTGTTAATGAGTGCTACACCAATGTTCGACAGACCAGATGAAATTATTTATTATATGAATTTATTATTACTTAATGATAAAAGACCACCTATTAATAAAAATGATATTTTTACAATAAATGGAACATTAAAACCAAATATTGAAGATAAATTAAGAGAGTATTTTAAAGGTTATGTTTCATATATTCGTTCAGAAAAACCAGAAACATTTCCATTTCGTATATATCCCAAAGACGCATTAGTTCCAGCTTTTAGTAAATATATGAGTGGAGATATTATTAATCCTGAAAAAAGATTAAAATATACTAAAATTGTATTATGTGATATGGAAAATGTTCAATTAAATACTTATTTATATCATTATTTTAAAGATTATAAAAGAATTATAAATAAAAATAATAATTCAAATGTTAATAATTCAAATAATAATTTAAATGAAAGTGATTCAAATGTTAGTAACTCGAATAGTGATATTGATGATAAAAATTTATTAGAAGATAATGAAGTTGATGAAGAAGATTTAAATAAAGGTTTAGTAAATTATGATGAAAATAAAAAGGGAGGAATAAGATATTTATCTATATTATCATTTATATCAATTATTGTTTTTCCAGTGTCAAGTAAAAATAGTCAAGAAAAATTAAATGGAACATTTAAATTTAAGCTTAATAGTCCTGAAATATCATCAATCGGTACCGTTGATAAATATTCGATTGAAAATTCTACAGATAATGGTTTAGGTGGTTATTATAAAATAATGAAAGACCAAGGTAGTAAAAAAATACCAAAATATAAATATCAATCCCATGCTATTTTTGATCAAGATACTCCAAATGAAGCACCATTTTGCGATGAAAAACATTTGAAACATTATTCAACTAAATTTCATAAAATATTACAAGAAATTAAAAAAGCAAAGGGCTTAATATTTATATTTTCTCAATTTATTGAAAACGGAACTTTACCTTTTGCACTTATGTTAGAACAAAATGGTTTTACTCGTGAATGTGCTGATGGAGAAGAACAGTTATTAGATTATCCTGCAAAGAAATTACACGTTGGTGGTAAAAGAGAACGTATATGTTATTTATGCGGTGAAATTCAAAGTTATAAATGTCATATTCCTGGAGCAAAAGATTATCATAATTTTAAACCTGCTAAATATATTTTATATTTTGGTGAAACACGTGATATTATTCGTGTTAGAAAAAACGAGGCTTTAAAGAAATTTTCAAATAATGATAATAAATATGGCGAAGAAATTAAGATTTTTATTGGAACACGTAGTGTTAGTGAAGGACTTGATTTTAAAAGAATAAGACAAATACATATTATTGAACCATGGTATAATTTATCAAGACACGAACAAGTTATTGGGCGAGGTATTCGTAGAGACTCTCATATTGATTTACCATTGGAAGAAAGAAATTGCGAAATATTTCAATACGCTTCAGTAATTAAACCATCTCATGATAAAAATTTAAGTAGCAGAGAAACAGTAGATTTAAAAAATTATAGAATTGCCGAAAATAAAGATATTATTATTAAAAAAATATCAAGATTAATGAAAGAATCAGCTGTTGATTGTATGTTTTTTAGAAAAACAAATATTATAACCGATAAAACAAAAGTAAAACAAATAACTGCAAGTGGTCAAACTATAGACATGGAATTGTCTGATAAAAAATATTCTACAATGTGCGATTATAATGAAGATTGTAATTTTAAATGTAATTGGATGCCTAAACCTGGTGTAAAATATCCTATCAATATGGACACTTATAATATTCGTTTTGCAAAATTAGACATAGAAAACGCAATAAAATATATTAAACTATTATTTCGTAATAATATTATTTATACATTAAAACAAATTGAAAACTATGTTTTATCAAAAATTCCAAATATTAATGAATTATTTATTTATAAGGCTCTTGACATAATTTCAAATAATAGAGAAGAAATAGTATATGATAAATTCGGTAGAAAAGGCTTTATTATTTATAGAGGAGATTATTACGTATTTCAACCATTTGATTTAAAACGTGATAATTTACCTTTATCTTACCGTATGTATCCAATGGATGTTAAAAAATATTCTGTTAATATTGATATTGATTCAATTAAAAATAATGATAGTTTAATGAAAGTTAGCAGTAATAAAGATAATGATTTTAATGAAAATTCAGTTAATAAAATTTTAAATAATATTAGCAGTAAAATTTTATCACATAGTAAAATATTAGATGATAATAGTCATAAAAAATATTATATTTATTCTGTAATTGGTTCTGTTATATCAAAATTAAATGATAAACATAAATCTACTTTTATTAAAGATATATTGATTAAATATTTTAATAAAAATAATATTGAAATTATAAAATATATTATTGAATATTTAGAAACAGAAAATATAATAATAGAATATTATAAACATATTAATCCAAGCGCAAAGAAAAAGAGTAAAAATAAGGTAGATGAAATGTATGTTGGATTTATTATAAATAATACATATTATGTATTGGAATCTATTGAAGAAAATAATTCAAGCAAATTAAGTATTAATAAAGAAAATATAATATTTGTTAAAGCTTCGTCGGATTTAGTTATTAAAATAAAAGAATATTTTGATTTATCTAATAAAAAGAAAAAGGTAAATCTTGAATACAATAAAATTTATGGTATTGTTGATAGAAAAGATTTAAAATTTAAAATTTTGGACAATTCTATTACTATTAATACAATAGTAACTAAAGCTGGTAAAATTTCGAAACGTGCTATTGTCAAAGGCCGTGTTTGTTCTACATATGATATTAATCAATTATTTAAAATACGTGAACAATTGGGAATGTTTAAGAGTGATAAAGATTCGAAAGTTAAAAAAGATTTTATTTGCGAAGACATTGAAATATATTTACGTTTCAATAATTATTTGAAAAAAGATGGTAAATTATGGTTTGAAAATACTACAGCTAATAATAGTAATGAATAATTATTTAGTTTTTATTAATTTTATTTGATTATTTTTTATTATTTACTGATTTTTTATTATTTTTTAATTTTTTTTCAATATTTAATATATTTTTTATAATTTTATTAATATTTTTACGTGTATTACTACCACCTTTCATAATATGTTCCATATATTTTTTCCATTTTTGTAATTCTATAATATCGTTATTATATTTTTTAGATTTTTTTGGTTGAGTATTTTTTGTTAAAGTTCTTAATGCAACTAATCTATGTATAACACTTGAATATCCATATTTAGAAACAGCAATTAATAATATTTTATGTCTATCTTTTTTAGATAATTTTGTAGAATATCCAAATTTTATTAAATAATCTTTATTTTCTAATTTTATAACTTTTTTTTTATTATTTTTATTCATTGATTTTTTATTGGCTGATTTTTTAATACTATTTTTTTTCATTGATTTTTTAATAATATTATTATGGTGTTTTTTATGATTTTTTTTAGGATTATACGCACATTTATTTGACATTATAATATATTATAATATATTTATTTACAAATTATATATTTACAAATTATATATTTACAAATTTTATATTTACAAATTTTATATTTACAAATTATATATGGACACATTACAAAAAAGAATATTGTTATTTTTAATTGGATGTATAGGCGTAAGATTACTTTTAGTATATATTGCTAAAAATATTGATATTAAATTATTGAAATATATGGGTTATATAACATTAATTCCAGCAATTGGATTTATATACATATATTTAACAGGATCTAGAAAAACAGGACCAGAAGTTTTTGGGAGTAAAATTTGGTGGAATAACTTGAGACCTATACATGCTATATTATATCTTTTATTTTCATATAATGCTATAATTGGCAATAGAAATGCTTGGATATACTTGCTTATTGATGTATTATTAGGTTTAATTAGCTTTTTAGTTTATCATGTTTTTATCGAGAAATAATTTAGAAAAAATATGATTTTTTTAATATTTTGAATTTGATAGTATAATTAATAATATTTAATAATAAATTGATTAAATATTTAATAATAAATTGATTAAATATTTAATAATAAATTGTCTATTTGAAGAAATAACACATATATAAATATATATAATTAATTTAAAATGATGAAACATACCATATTTTGTAATAAAAAAACATTACAAATAGTTTCACAACAAGCTATTGATGAAATAAAATCTTTAATAAAAAATATTGGTTCTTTTAATATCGATTCAAAATATTATTCTTTTTTGAATAGGAAAAATATAGGGGATTTAAAAGAAGGTAATTATAGCGTATCTTTAAGTACTTTTGGAAAGAAGTTTGTAATGTTTATTACAAACTACAAAAATAAAAAATATTGTCTTTTTATTAATAAAAAAAATGAAACCATAATTATAGTTCCATTGAAATGTTCTAATGAAATATTTGATGGAAGTTTATTTGAAGGAGAATTAGTAAAAAATGAAGATGAACAATGGATTTTCTTAATAAATGATGTAATGTATTACAAAGGAAAAAACATTGTTACTAATAATTTTAATGAAAGACAAAATATAATAAATGATTTTTTGGAAAATGAGTATGAATATGATGAAAACCAAGGTTTTTATTTATCAAAAAAACGATATTTTTCATTTGAATATTTACAAGATTTAGTAGATAAATATATGAATATTTTAAACTACAAGTCAGCTGGATTACATTTTAAAAATATTGATAATTTTTGCAGTAATTATTTGTATATTTTCCCTGAAAATAGAACAGATAGTAAGATTTTACAAAATGGAACTATTATTGATGATATTACAAATAATATTACAAAAGAAATTCATTTTAAGAATGATAAAAATTATGATAATGACTATGCAATGGAAAATAGTAAAAAGAAAGACGAATACAAAAATAATAATAATAAAGAAGAAGATGACTTACTAAATGATTTTGATGAAGTATTACCTGAAATTAAAGAGTATAGTAATACTGAACCTGTTAAACGTAATATTATTATTAAAAAAAGTAATAATACTAAACTTGATAAAACTGAATGTAAATTTCTTATTATGTCAACTCCTATGCCTGATGTATATGGATTATATTGTAAAGGAAATACTGGTTCAGTTGATAAACATTCATATGCGTCTGTTCCTGATATGGAAGTCAGTAATTTTTTAAATATGTTATTTAAAAATAATGACAATAGTACAAAAATTTATGTCCAATGTAAATATCATAAAAATTTCAAAAAATGGATTCCATATAAATTAACTGATACAATGGATTCATTGGAAATAATTAATAAAATTCAAATTATTTTAGATTCAGAGTAAAAATAATTTTGATTTAGAATAATAAAAAATTATTTTTATTAAATTATAATATAAATTATCTATTTATATTATAATAATGAATAATAAAAAAGTTATAAAAAATAAGAAAGGTGGTGATGGTTATTCTGCAAATCCTTCTCAACCCATTGGTGGAATGATGTCATTTCCTAGATATAGTAATAATTATAGACCAGTTTTTGTAGGAGACCTTTTACAAAATGGTGGTGATGGTTATTCTGCAAATCCTTTCCAACCAATTGGTGGAATGATGTCGTTTCCTAGATATAGTAATAATTATAGACCTGTTTTTGAAGGAGACCTTTTACAAAATGGTGGTGATTCTAATTGTGGATGTAATAAGTCTCAAAAAGAACAAAATATATTTAGTTTAATTAAACAAAATGGAGGTGCTATAAGTCAAGTAAATGCCATTAATGAAGTGTCTCAATTATTAGCTCCTTTAGGAACAGGTGCTTTAATTTCTACTATTATGCTTATATTTTTATATCATTGTACTAATAAAAAACCAAGAAAAGGCGTTCAACTTGGCGGATACACACCTGATTTAGAATCAATATTAGCACCATTAGGAAAGAATAATTTATTAGTATTGGCATCATTATTTTTATTACATCATTTTGCTGTAATGAATGAAAAAAAAACTGGTATTAATTATAAATTAAAGAAAGTCCAAAGCGGGGGTGAAATTATTCAATCATTATTAAATTCTTTATTAAATCCTAGTGGTAAAAATAATATTATTGAAATAATTAATGATTCATTTAAAAATAATAAAAAAAATAAAAATCCACAAAATGGTGGATCTAAATTAGCTTCTTATATTAAACATTTGGGGAATGATTCATTTTTAGCTGGTTCAATGTTTTATTTGTTAGAAGATATTTTTAGTTCTAAAGTTAAAGAATTAAATACAAAAGATAAATCATTAAAATCTATTCTTAAAAATAAAATAATTAAAAAAAATAATAAATTATTCTATGTATTATCACCTATTAGTTTTAATATTTTTGGCTCAGAAAAAACTGTTCAAAAAATATTTAGAAAAATAAAAGAAAGTAAGGAAAAGTAAGAAGAAAATAATGAAAAATAATAATAATAAAGATAAAGATAAAATAATTGTTTTATTTACATATTATTAACAATCATTATAAAAAATATTATTAAATAATATCGCAATTTCTTTGATGTTTCAGGTTCAGTTGGAAAAGTTGTATTTATAAAATATATAACAGCACATGATAATGGACATGCTATATACATATTTCGCGGTAATATAAATACATTTACTATACTATTTGATATTTGTGGTATAGCTATGTCAAAAGTATTATGGGTTATATATTTATGCCCTAATATACTAAAAAAATTCTTTTTTAGAATAAATTTACATAATACAAATGTCATTGCTTTAATAGCAAACATTGCAAATATATTGTATGTAAATAAATAACGGTAATATAATAAAAATCCATATAATTGGATTACAAATGAATATAATTCTAATGTATCTGTGTTAGGGTTCATCTATTTTATATTTATATTCTTTTTTATTTATATTGATTTAATTAAAATAATTAAATCGAAAAAAGAGTTATATACAATTCTATTTTTATAAAAAATTGAATTAATTAATATTAACATAAATATAATCATAAACATAAACATAAAATAATCATAAAAATAATTTACAATAAATATAAAAAACAATGGCATATGAACTGAATAGAAAAGAATATGCTATTGAACAATTAGCATATTTTCATCTAATAATAGGTCATGAAGAATGTATAAATATTTGTAAAAAATTTATAGAAGATGGTATAAGTAATGAAGATAATGATATTTTATCATTAATTCTATCTGTTTTATTATTAGATGATTGTAAATATATCAAATTTATGATATTAAACTTTCAAAAAAATGGTAAAATTACAAATCCAGATGAAATAGCTAAATTACATAATTTATTATTAAAATTTGATGAAAAAATACAGGTTTTTTATAGACCTATTATTAATAATTTATTGAATAAATATTTTCGTACTAGTAGGAAAATTCTTTATATAAATATGAAAAAAAAATTATTACAAGAATATATTGATATTTTTGGTATGAAATAAATATTTGGTATTAAATATTCAATAAATTATTTTATTTAAAGATATACAAACATATATATATACAATTATAAAATGGAAAATAAAAGATTAATTAAGGCTTTGAGTGAAAAAATGTGTTTGCTATGTGCAACACAAACGGAAGATAAATGGGTCATGAAAATGAGAGGTTCGTCTAATAATGTTTATGAACAAACATTGACCGAAACTACTTATGTTTGTTCTTGTCCTGATCAACAAGGGAAAAATACTTTTTGTAAGCATTTATTGTTTTTGGTAGCACGTGTTGCCAAACAATATGAATTAGGTGGTGAGTTAGCTCAACGCCCTAAAACGACATGGAAAAAGAATGCTTTTGATGCGTGTTCTATGTCTTGGAGAAATTGTTTATCTCATTTAATCAAAACGAAGGTAAGTGGTAGTGATGAAACAGCAGTACCTAAAATTGTTGAGGGATTGTGCTCTATTTGTTTTGAGGATTTGGGCTCTTGTGAGTTGTTGGAATGTACTACTACTTGTCATCAACACTTTCATAAAGTATGTATGGACCGTTGGTTGGAGCATGGTGATACTTGTCCTAATTGTAGGGCAGATTGGGTCAATGGTAAGGATGTTGATGAAGTTTCTGCCAAAGGTGGCGGAGCAGCACCAGAAGATGAATTTATTTCTGGTTCAATTATGAGTACTCCTGTTATAGAATCTGCTTCTTCTGGTAGCGATTCAGTTAAAAAAACTGATATTGTTATTTCTTTCGATACTACTGGTAGTATGTACCCTTGTTTGGCAGAAGTTAGACGTCATACTACTGCTATGACTGAGCGTTTATTTCGTGAAATACCTGATTTAAGAGTAGCAATTATTGCTCATGGTGATTATTGCGATGGTCCGAAAGTCATTACACAACTTGATTTTACAGATAGTCAAGAAGAAATTAAGAAATTCATCCAAAATGCACCTTCTACAAGTGGTGGAGATTACCCCGAATGCTATGAGTTAGTTTTAAGAAATATTAAATCACTTTCATGGCGTTTTGATGCTACAATGAAGAGTTTAATTTTAATTGGAGATGCTCCGCCTCATGAGAAAAATGAGAATCCTCATAAAATTGATTGGCGTGAAGAAGCTGAATCATTAAAGAATAGAAATATTCAAGTATTTTCAGTTCAATGTTTAAATCATGGAGATAGCGAAGCATTTAATTTTTATGCTGATGTTGCTGAAATTACAAATGGATATCATGTATTTTTGGATCAATTTTCATATATTAAAGATATGATTCAAGCTATTTGTTTCAAACAATACAATACTGAAAATTTGGAAAAGTTCGAGAAAGAATTGCAAGAAGGTAGTAGTGGAATGAGTCATGCAATGCGCTTAATGTTTGATACAATGCTTGGAAAGAAAACAAGAAAAGAAGTTCGTGATGAAATGAGTCCTGCAAGATTTAAAGAGCGTTATAGATCAGGTGGAGGATCATCTTATTCTCATGGTACTACAACTGCTACTCCCTCATTAGACCATGAAAGCGAACTTCGTCCATCTCCTCCAAGTCGTTTTCAAGTATTTGCTGTAGATGAAGACATTAATGTAAAGGATTTCTGTAATAAAATGGGAATCACCTTTTCTGTTGGACGTGGATTTTATGAGTTTACTAAGCCTGAAATTGTTCAAAAAAAGAAGGAAATTGTGTTAATGAATAAAACTACTGGAGAGCTTTATGAAGGAACAGTTGCCAGAACTATTGCCGGTATTGGTCCAAATGAAGATAACGCACGTATTAAACCCGGTTCTTTGCCTAAATATAGAATGTTTATTCAAAGCACTTCTGTAAATCGAAAGCTTATTGGAGGCCAAGGATTTTTATATGAGGTTATGTAATATTGAGCTTAAGATAAATTAAAATTTAATATTTGAAATATTAAATTAATATTTTACATAAAAATATATATCATAAATAATTATGATATATATACGTATGACATATATACTTATTTTTATATTATGTATGATAATTATAATTTTATATTATTATAAAAATAAAATTACAAATAAAAGTATAGTTGTTGAAAATTATTTTCAAGAAGAAGAAGAAATACAAGAACAAGATCCATTTACTTATTCTAAAAATCGTTGTGGAACTACTGGTAAACAATGTTCTGTTATAAATAATAAAACAAATACTTGTTGTGATGGTTTATATTGTGTGAGAAAAGAAGGAAATTTTCATAATAAAATATGCAGTAAAAATCCCGATACTGGAAGAGAAAAAGGTTTTAAGGATAATATGAATAAAATAGGTGATTATATAAAAGGATTAAAAGATACTGTTTTTATTGAAGATTGTCCATATGATGAAGAAGGTAATGAAATTAGTAATAATTATCAGCTAAGAAATATGTGTAATAACGGTTTTTATAGAATTCCTATACCATGTATGCGTAAAAAAAAAAGTAATACTGATTTTGAATTTCCAGAAACAACATTATTTTCAACTATAGGTGATAAAAATTGTATTAAATAAAATTGATTTAATTTTTTAATTTAAAAAATAGAATATTATATTAAGTATATAAATACAATAATATAAATACATAAATTTAAATACATAAATTTAATGAATTCATTAATAAGTAAATTTAATAATATTGATATAAATAGTCAGTATATAATACCAGCACCACCTACCATATTTTCATCAACTCATTTTTATTTAACTGGATTTGAAAGCAATGAAGTTGTTGATATTATTGCTAATTATTTAAAAATTTACGGTTTTGATATACAGTTTATTAATAAAAGAAATATTATTAATTGGAATGTATATAAGTCATATAGTAATAATATAGATTTTCCACATTGTGAATATTCTATTGCTATTTATTTAAAAAATAAGGAACATATAATAGAAGTTTTTAAATTATTTGGAACTGATGAACTTTATATGACTTTTTTTAAAGGATTAGAAGATTTATTTAGATAAAAAAAATGAAGATTTTTTTTATAATTTATATTATATTTTAAGATTATTATAAATTAATATTTACTATATTAAAAAGTATTTTTTGTTAATTAATATGGAAGATATTGAATTAAAAAAGATTGAATCAAGAATAATTACATATTTGGGAAATATTTTTACCAATATGTCATTAGAAGATATTGGAAGGATTATTAGGTATGCGAATGATTCATTCTCATATCCCGGAAAAGATTATTTAAACCGTCAAAAATCTGTTTATGAAGAAAGATTAAATAACGGTGATTATGAAGGTGGAAGTGAAATGCCTGGGCCAAATAATTATTGGGCTGGTCATGGACCTATATATTTGGCAGTAAATCTTTATTATGATACTACTAGACACAATGTTTTTATTCAAGAAAACTTTCCAGAACAACGCACTGATGCAATGATTGTATTAGGGTGTGAGGTATTTAAAAAATTATGCCCTGATGCAAATGAAGAAGACAAAGCGTGGTTTATTGAAAACCTATGCCGTGTTGTTTATTCATTTATCCGTAAATAATGAAATACTATTAAATAAATCGTTAATATTCTTTTTATTAACTGATTCAATAGATTCTTCTTTATTTTTTATAAACTTACTATTAACCTTTTTATTTGTTTTAGGATTAATATCATTATATTCTGTATCAACTTTATAATTAGCTTTAGCCTTTGAATTATCATCACTATCATAAGTAAAGTCTTCTTTTGTATTATCATCTTGATTTTTGTGGAAATCGTATTTTTTAATAAATTTAATATTTTGTGTTTCAATATTAATATTAATATCTTCAATTTCAAATTTATTCTTTTTATAAACAGTAAATCTTTTTCGAGCCTGATTTTCAAACATTGAAAAATTATCAACAAAATCATAAATTAACGCCTGAATATTTTCATGAAATTTTCGGTCAATTCTGCCAATAATTTGTACAATATCCGATTTAGGTGATGTTAGTACAAGCATATTTAAAGTAGGAATATCAAAACCTTCTGCTACTAATACACAAGTAGCAAAAATAATTTTCTTGGATTCCGATTTTTGTAAATCATCTTTTTTCATTCCTCCAATATAATATCCTACTGAATCAAAACCTTTATCAATACATATTTTATACATATCTTCCAAATGCTTTTTTCTATCACTCAATACTAATATATGTCGTTCAGGATTATTTTTAATTTCTTCCAATACTTTTGTCATTACTAATTCAGTTCTTTTATAATATTCAGTAATATTATTAATCATTGTTGGCATTTGAGCATTTCCTCGATAATTAACAACTTCTTGTTTATAATTATCATTATTACTTTCTAATAAAAACCTTTTAACTGATACAATATTTTTACCAGAATTTTTAACACTATAAACAATATCGCCAATGAAAAATACAACAACTTTCATTAATCCATCCGTTCTTTTAGGTGTTGCAGATAATCCCAGCATATATTTACAAGTAATTTTTGTAAGAGCTTTGGAAAATACTCTTGAAGGAATTCTGTGGCATTCATCAATAATAACATGACCAAAATCATCAAAACTATCTTTTTCAAAATCCCTCATTGAAAGCGTTTGAAGCATTCCAATTACAATGTCTTTTCCTTCAACATCATATACTGATCCTTGAATTGTTCCAACTTTTGCATCAGGAAAAGCAAATTTAATTCTTTCAATCCATTGATTCATTAAAAACTCTTTATGAACTATTACAAGCGTTTTCTTTTTTAATGTCCCAATAAAATATAATGCCATTATAGTTTTTCCAAACCCACATGGTAATGATAATATTCCACCACCGCGTTCATGATAAGCTTTTATAGTTTCAGCAGCTGGTTTTTTTTGTTCTTCTTTTAAATTAAGATTAAAATTAATATTAATATCTTTACCAGGTGGTAATAATGATAACTCTGGTGGACCAAACTTTTCAACACCATATGAACGAGGAATATAAAGCTTTCCTTCGTTTTCTAAATAAACCTTAAATGGTTCTTCTTCTTTTCCATAATCTGAATTAACAAATGGTTTAACTGTTAATTCATTTTTAAGTTCACTAATTTGTTTTTCATTTAAAATACTTTTTCTAATCACATATCCTCGTTTTCCAATATATTTATTCGCATCTTTTAGTTGCATATTTTTATAATATATTTTATATTATTTTTTATATTAATTTATATATATTATAGAATAGTATATTTTTATATTGAATATTTATTATTATATTTTACAATATTTATGATAATTTAATATTTATTATTATATTTTACAATATTTATTATAATTTAATATTTTTAATAATATATTTAATAATATTTTTTTATTTAATAATAATATAATGGTTGAAAAAAAGATTCCTTCTAATTATTGTGCCCCATGTTCTGAAGGAGCTAAATATAAAAAGAAAAAAAATGAAAAAACTACTTGTTATTCTATAACATCTTTATTAAAAATTATTAATGCATGGAATAAAAATTATGTAAATAATAAAATTATATTAAACGAATCAAAAAAAAATAATAAAACATATTTATGGAATTTAGTTCAACAAAAATTATCTTCATCTTGTCATAATGATGAAAAATGCTGGAAATCACAAGAATTTATTAAAAAAATGAAAGATACTGAAATTGAATTTTATACGTTTAAACCTGATTATCCCAAAGAATGGCTTCAAAATAAATATACTTGGTTGAACACATATGATATATTACATGTTATGAAACAATATGAAAAATTATATAATAATTTTATGTTTTTAGGTCCAGTTCCCGCAGATTGTCCTACTAAAATAAATTGCGAATTAAGTAATTTAAATTTAACGAAACTAAATAAAAATGGTATTGATAATGTTGGTATTATTTATAATTTAGATATGAGTTATCAAGGTGGTTCTCATTGGGTTGCAATGTTTATTGATATTAAAAATAATGAAATAAATTATTATGACTCAACAGCAAGTATGCCAACACCATTGATTAAACAATTTATTGTTAATATTGCTAATAAAATTCTTAGAAAAAATAAAGATGTTAAAGTTATTTATAATGATAAAAAACATCAATTTGGAGGAAGTGAATGTGGAGTATATTCAATGAATTTTTTATTAGAAAGATTGAGTGGTGTATCAATGTATGAAATTAGTAAAATGAAGATTCCTGATGAAGGTATGAACCATTTAAGAAAATTATTATATTCATATCAATTTAAAAAATAAATTAATTTAATAAAAATAATTTTACAAAAATATATTATTAAAAATATTCTAATAATATATATGTCAATCGTATTATATGTTTTAAAAGGTTGTCCTTATTGTAATAACGCTTTAATGTTATTAAAAGAAAATAATATAAAATATAAAGCTATTGTAGTTGAAGATAAAGATAAAGAAAAATATAAGAAAATAAATAAAATGAATACTTTCCCACAAATTTTTATTAATGTTGATGGGAATAATTATTTTAAACTAGGTGGAAATGATGATCTTGTTGAAACTATGCAAATTGTTAAAACTATTATTAATTCAAATGTTTCATTAGATGCTGTTTATTATTTACATAAAATAATGGCAAAAAAAACAAAGAAATAATTGGTATATTTTTGATTATTTTTTATTTTCATTATTCATTTTTTTAATTGCTGAATTTAATTCATTAATATATACATTGTTATTTTTAATACTATTATTTAAATTATCTAATTCACTAGGTTGTTGATGTTCCGCATATTTAGGAACAATTTCTTTTTCATTTTCATAATCACCGCTTACATAAAACATATTTGTTTTTCTGTCATTACAATATTGACATTGATAATCAAATGTGCACATATGTGATAATTTATTATTATTATTATTTTTATGTTTACAAGCTCCTCTAACACAACCTCTAGGACAATTATTCATATTTTGACCATTTCCTTTAACTGGCATTGTTATAGTATATTTTTTTAATTCAGCATCTTCTTTTTCTTTAACAACTTTCATTATATAATTACCAATAAAACATAATATTAATATTACTACTACAAAAACAGCAATATTAGAAATTAAATTATTTTTTTGAATATTGTTATTCATCTAATAATAAATTATATTTTAATTTATTATTAAATTCATTAAATAAATTAGATTAAATAAATTACATTTTATATATATTTTTATTTATATAATTATATATAATGTTTATATCATTATCATCATCATATGCTGGTAATGCTTGTGCTATTCGTCAAAGTATAAATAATAATACAAATAATTCAACAGAAACACAATTTTTTGATTGGTTGGTTGCAAGTTTGAAAAGTGTAAATGAAATATTAGAAAATAAACCAATTATTTTTGATAATAATTATACATATCCTAATCCTTTGAATACAACATCAATTAATTTTAAAAATTTTGATTTATTAATTTCACATCATGATATTAATGAATTTAATGACAATAGTATAAATGAAATAACTGAAAAATATACCAGACGTTATAAAAGATTAATTAATACAATTAAAGAACAAAAAAAAATAAATTTCATTAGATATTGTAAAAATCAACAAAATATTGAAGAAGAAGAAATAATTAAATTTTATAATAATATTATTAGTATTAATCCTAAATTATCATTTAATTTTATTTTAATAAGTGATTATAATAATTTAGAAATACCTCATAATTTATTTAAATATAATTTAATTTATATAAATTTAAATAATTATATAAATGATGAAATTCTAAATGAAGAAAATGAATATTTTAGAACTATTAAAAAATATAAATGTGTATTTGATATAATAAAATAAATAACGTACCATCCTGTTTTGTTATTATTTTATTTATTTAATTATTTGTGAGGAAACCTAGGTTTCCTACACGTACCATCCTCTTAATTTATTTAATTATTATTTACATAATTATTTGTGAGGAAACC
>JACCDO011875462.1_pt1 | contig 21470 bp, 22 predicted proteins | sample 7446101 | NCBI WGS metagenome assembly JACCDO01 (sample SAMN15323440, study PRJNA562643) | freshwater metagenome | isolation source: river surface water | place: USA:Blue River Watershed | collected 2017-08-16
GCTCTCGAATGAACTGTGCCAATGCTTGCAACGCCTGCGCCCTCGTCACAGGCCAAGCGAACGCATCCAACTCACCCGGATGGGCAGCAAACCTTTGCTTGACCAGATCAATCACCTCTTGGGTGATGGCATCAGGGGCAAAGATCGCGGGTTGCGGCAAGGGTCCGGGACCCGTTTTGCCAAAGGGCTCTCGGTTGTCCGCGTCGTAATTCCACTGACCACCCACGGGCTGATCGCCCTCCATCAGCAATCCTGTCTTGCGCCTGATCTCACGATAAAAATACTCCAACCTCAGTTGTTTGCGACCAGCCGCATGGGCTTTGAAATCGCGAACTGTGGTGATGAAATGCCTGTCGTCTCTGATGAGCAATGGCAGACTCTGTTCGATGGCCACCGCTTGCAAAGCTTTGAGGACTCGCCAATCGCCAGGGGCAGTCATGACCAACGATTCAGGCCGCCAATGCCCTATCGCACGGGCCAGCTCTGTCGCCAGACTATGCGTATTGTCGGGATCATTCAGTCGCACGTATTGGACTGTTTTGCCGCTTTGCTCTTGTGCTTGAGCAAAGTGACGCATGGCACTCAAGAAAAGCGCAATGCGAGGTTTGGATGACCACACATGGGTGGACTCTTGATCGACTTCAGCCATCCACAGCACATCGCGTTCGGCATCAAAATCGTCCAAGGCCGATGCGCTGGCGTCGAGCTGATCGCCAAGAACCAGCACCAGGTTCCTGATGGAGGTCGCCAACTTGCTCATGAGCTAGGCTGAGTCGAGGCTTTGTTGCGCCGACAAGCGTCCGAGCAATATTTCACATCGTCCCAATTTTTAGCCCAAGACTTGCGCCAACTCATGGGGCGTTGGCAAACCTCGCAAGTCTTCACAGGCAGTTGGCGCTTAAGCCCTTTGATGGCTGAGGTTGGGCGTTTGGACGACATGATCAAACTCCAGGGGATGCGCAGTGTGGCTTTCAGTGCAACATGCGTTTTTTGCCATCGGCTGATGGGGCTTCGCCCTCCTCTGCTTCAGCCGAAGGTTTGGCCGTTAGGGTGGCTTGCTGGGTTGGCACCGCCATCTGACCGTTGGGCGCAATGCCCCAATTGGCTTTGTCAGATATGGTGGTGAGCAGCATGCGCAATTTCGCCAGCAATTCATCGTTGAGTTTGAGCGACAGGGTTTTGTTGCCCACCAAATCCAGCCTCAGGATCTGCTGCCCATCTTGGTGATCAAACCTTAAAGCCTTGACCAACATGGGTTCGTCGCCAAGAGGGAGGCGGGTAGCCGGTTCAAATTGCGTGAATGGCGTGGTTTGTTGAACCACTTGTTGCTTGAACTCAGCAATGGCTTTGGCCTGTTGAGGTGGATGCTCAACCTGAAGCTTGACGATGGCGGCCTGCTCACCTCGGCTCAGTAATTCAGCAACACGAGCGCGGGTCAACCACAAACGGTATTCGTCTGAAGGATGAGTGGTCAAGCGAAACATCACTCTATCCTCGTCTGGAACATAAGTTGCATTGAGTTGCTTGATGGACATGGACGGAGTGAACCCAGGTGAAGAAATTCAATGAATAGCGAGTGGCTTGAGTTTAAGGGCGGGCAAGCCATCAGGAAATTGGCATTCAAAATCTTGTCACATCCAAGCCTGATAATGAGTTCAAGTCTCAATCTTTGTTTTTGATCATCCATTGAACTCTTTAAACATGAAGCCAATTCGCAAAGCTGTTTTTCCCGTGGCTGGACTCGGCACCCGATTTCTTCCTGCCACCAAAGCCAGTCCCAAAGAAATGCTGGCCGTGGTGGACAAGCCGCTGATCCAGTACGCCGTGGAAGAAGCGATTGAGGCCGGCATCACCGAAATGATTTTTGTCACCGGTCGCAGCAAGAGGAGCATCGAAGATCATTTCGACCGATCAATTGAATTGGAATACGAGCTGGAGGCCAAGAAAAAGAACGATCTCCTGGCTTTGGTGCGCAGCGTTAAGCCCGACCATGTGAATTGCGTTTACGTGCGCCAATCTGAAGCCCTAGGCTTGGGCCATGCGGTGAATTGCGCGGCCACACTGGTGGGCAATGAGCCTTTTGCGGTGGTGCTGGCCGACGACTTGCTGGACCATCAGCCCGGCATCCTGAAGCAAATGGTGGGCTTGTATGAGCAACATCGCAGTTCAATCATTGCGGTCGAAACGATAGCCCCTGAGCAAAGCCGCTCGTATGGGGTAATTGCAGGCACACCAGCTGGTGAGCGTCTCACCAAAATGAGTCAGATCGTTGAAAAACCCGACCCATCCAAGGCCCCTTCCAATCAAGGTGTGGTGGGCCGCTATGTGTTGACCCCAAAAATTTTTGAGCACATCAATGCTCTTCAACCTGGTGCAGGTGGCGAATATCAGTTGACCGATGCCATCCAAAGCTTGCTCAAACAAGAAGCGGTTTATGCCTACGCCTACGAGGGCAAGCGCTACGACTGCGGCAGCAAAACGGGGTTTTTGAAAGCCACTGTTGAATTTGGATTGCGTCATCCAGAGACGGCTAGCGAATTCAAGGCCTACTTACAACATCTCAAGTTCTGATTCGGCAATTTGGCTGTTGTGAGTCAAGCGCGTCCGTAGACATCTTCAAAGCGGACGATGTCGTCTTCACCCAGATAAGTGCCCGACTGAACCTCGATGAGATGAAGCGGCAATTTGCCAGGGTTTTCAAGCATGTGCTTTTCGCCGATCGGGATGTAGACCGATTCGTTTTCTGCGATCAGCCTGACTTGATCCCCCAAAGTGACACGTGCCGTTCCTGACACCACAATCCAATGTTCGGATCGATGGTGGTGCATCTGAAGCGAGAGTTTGGCGCCAGGTTTCACCACGATGCGCTTGACTTGAAATCGATCACCCTGATCGACCGAGTCATATGACCCCCAAGGCCTGAAGACTTCGCGGTGCTGATCCACCTCTGTCCTGCCCTGTGCCTTAAGGGCGTCGACGATTTTCTTCACATCCTGGGCATGGTCTTTGTGCGTGACCAGAACCGCATCTTTGGTTTCAACGACCACGAGGTCTTGGACCCCGCACAGTGCCACCAATCTTTCTTGGGCATGCACATATGAGTTGCGGCAAGACTCAAACATCACATCACCCCTGGCGCAATTGCCATCGGCATCGTGAGGCAAAACGTCCGAAACCGCAGACCATGCGCCCACATCGCTCCATCCTGCATCCAAAGGAACCACTGCGGCCAGCTTGGTTTTTTCCATCACGGCGTAGTCGATGCTGATTGATGGGCATTCGGCAAAACTGGATTTGTCCAAACGGATGAATTCAAGGTCTTGACGGGCCGCATCCCAAGCGGATTGGCAGGCCTTGAGCAGTGCAGGTTGATGGGCCTTGAGTTCTTGCAACCACACTGAGGCCTTGAAGACAAACATGCCACTGTTCCAGGTGTACCCACCCGCTTTCAGAAAAGTCTGCGCCGATGAAAGGTCTGGCTTTTCGCAAAATTGGGCCACCGGTGTGGCGGCATCGGGATGCAAAGGGGCCTGAGCTTGAATGTAGCCATAGCCCGTTTCAGGATGTGTGGGCACGATGCCAAAGGTGACCAATTGGCCAGCCTCTGCGGCACGACGAGCAACTTTGACGGCATGCGCAAAAGCTTGCGTGTTGGCGATCAAGTGATCGGACGGCAAGACCAACAAAATGGGGTCTTCGCCCTTGGCTTTGGCCATCGCAGCCAAAGCGGCCACAGCAATGGCGGGCGCAGTGTTTCTCGCTGAAGGCTCAAGCAAGATGCCTGCAGGAATCACACCCGCACCGCGGCATTGTTCACCCACCAAAAATCGGTGGTCCTCATTGGTCACCACAATGGGCGAGCCAATGGTGGAATCGCCCAGTGCCTGAATGCGCTCCAAGGTCAGTTGGAACAGCGAGGCTTCTTGGGTGACCCCTAAAAATTGCTTGGGACGCATGGACCTGGACAAAGGCCAAAGTCGAGAACCGCTTCCGCCTGAGAGAATCACTGGAACGATTGGAGCCATGTTCAGATACCGTCATCAATGCATGTCATGATGTCATTTTCACCCATGCGTGCAAGCATCTGTTGAAATCCCTTTTCCTTTCCCACTCCCATTGATTCGCTCAAATCCAGAGTCGCCACATGCATCTTTCTCCTTCCATTTTCAAAGCCTACGACATCAGAGGCGTGGTTCCCTCAAGCCTTGATGCCCAAGTCGCCCATGCATTGGGGCGCGCATTTGGTCTGCATGCCCAATCCCATGGCGAAAAAACCGTTGCTGTAGGCAGAGATGGCCGATTGAGCGGGCCCGAACTGTCCAAAGCCCTGATCCAAGGCCTGATCGAGTCGGGTGTGGATGTCATCGATGTGGGCATGGTGACCACCCCCATGCTTTATTTCGCAGCCAGCACCTTGTGCCACAGCGGGATACAAATCACGGGCAGCCATAACCCAAAGGACTACAACGGCTTCAAGATGGTGGTTGGTGGGAGGGCCATTCATGGCGAAGAGATCCAAAGGCTCAGGCAATTGATGCAGTCTCAAAACTGGACTGCACAAGGTCAGGGAAAAGTGAGAGAGATCCAGGTGTTTGAGGACTACCTCAAGACCATTGTTCAGGATGTGCGACTGGCACGCCCGATGAAGGTGGTCATTGATTCAGGCAACGGAATTGCAGGCGCCACTGCGCCCTCTGTGTTCAGGGCTTTGGGGTGCGAAGTCATTGAATTGTTTTCAGAGGTTGATGGGACTTTCCCAAACCATCATCCAGACCCGAGTAAACCTGAGAACCTCAAAGATTTGATCCAAGCTTTGTCGCTTCATGATGCAGAGCTGGGGCTTGCTTTTGACGGCGATGGGGACCGTTTGGGCATCGTCACTCGACAAGGAGAAAACATCTTTCCTGATCGGCAGATGATGCTTTTTGCCGCCGATGTCCTGAAGCGGCATCCTGGCTCACCCATTTTGTTCGACGTCAAATGTTCGCAACGCCTCGCGCCCAGCATTCGCAACAGTGGCGGCGAACCCTTGATGTACAAAACAGGGCACTCTCTCATCAAGGCCAAGATGCGTGAAGTGAATTCACCGCTGGGTGGCGAGATGAGTGGTCATATTTTTTTCAAAGACCGTTGGTTCGGTTTTGACGATGGCACTTATGCAGGTTGTCGCTTGCTGGAAATTCTGAGCCGCTCTTCGGATGCCAGTGCGGTCTTGAATGCACTGCCCGGCTCGTTTTCCACCCCCGAACTCAACGTACCGTGCGCAGAAGGTGAACCGCATTCGGTCAGCGCAGCATTACAGGAGTGGGCTCAAACCCATGCCCATGCTCTGCCTGGATCAGCGCATCATGCGGTGGCCAACACCATTGATGGACTTCGCATTGACTGGGACGACGGCTTTGGTTTGATACGCGCCTCCAATACCACCCCGGTCTTGGTGCTCCGCTTCGAAGGTCAAACCCACGAGGCTATGAAAAGAATTGAAGCCGACATGATGGATTTGCTCAAACGATTCAAAGCCGATGCAAGCGTGCAATCGGCAGCGCACTGACTTAAAACTGGTCTGGCAATTCTGCCTCTGCAAGGCTAAGCCCCAATTGGTCTTTGGATGACAGCATGGGCGTCACCCCAATTTCGGGCCACGCGATGCCAATGGAGGCATCGTTCCAGGCCACACAACGCTCAAACTCGGGGGCATAGTAGTCTGTGGTTTTGTAGAGGACTTCCGCATGCTCACTGAGCGTTAAAAAACCATGGGCAAAGCCAGCAGGAATCCAGAGTTGCTGCTTGTTTTGCGCGCTCAATTCAACGCCTACCCATTGGCCAAATCGTGGAGATTTTTTCCTGAGATCAACGGCCACATCAAAAATGGCACCTTGCAACACGCGCAGCAATTTGCCTTGAGCGTGAGGAGGTAATTGGAAATGCAGGCCCCTCAAAACCCCTTTGGCAGATCGACTGTGGTTATCCTGAACAAAGATCAGGTTCAGACCTGTGGCTTCTGAAAATTTCTTTTGGTGATGGCTCTCAAAGAAAAACCCTCTCTCGTCTTCAAAGACCTGAGGGGTGATGAGCAAGACCTCGGGCAATGACAGGGCTTGAACCTTCATCATCTTGCCCTTTCCTTGAGCAAACCCATTAAATACTGCCCATAGGCATTCTTGATCAAAGGTGCTGCCAATTTTTCGAGTTGCTCATCCGTGATCCATTGGGCTCGCCAGGCGATCTCTTCGGGGCAAGCCACTTTCAGCCCTTGTCTGCGCTCGAGGGTGGCAATGTATTGACCTGCATCCATGAGGCTATCGTGGGTGCCAGTGTCAAGCCATGCATAGCCACGCCCCATCATCTGTACGCTGAGCGAACCTTGTGACAAATAAACCTGATTCACACAGGTGATTTCCAATTCACCTCTGGCACTGGGTTTAACCGATTTGGCAATCTCAACCACCTGAGGGTCGTAGAAATAAAGCCCAGTGACGGCATAGTTGCTCTTGGGGTTTTGGGGCTTTTCTTCAATGCTGGTGGCCTTACCGTTTGCATCAAATCCGACAACGCCATACCGCTCTGGATCAGCCACATGGTAGGCAAAGATGCTGGCACCTGACGCAATGGTGTTTGCGTTCTTGAGCAAGGGCTGAAAGTCATGTCCATAAAAAATGTTGTCCCCCAACACCATCGCTGAGTGACCACCGTTGATGAACGATTCACCAATCAAAAAAGCCTGCGCCAGGCCATCAGGGCTTGGCTGAACGGCATATTGAATGTCCATGCCCCAATTTGATCCGTCACCCAAGAGTTGCTCAAACCTTGGGGTATCTTGCGGAGTAGAAATCAGCAAGACCTCACGAATGCCCGCCAACATCAGCGTGGTCAGCGGGTAATACACCATGGGTTTGTCGTAAACGGGCAAAAGTTGCTTGGACACGACCAAGGTCGCAGGATGCAAACGGGTACCTGAGCCTCCTGCCAAAACAATGCCTTTGCGCTTCATGACTTAAACCTTTTACAAAATCTCTTGCAACACGGGCTTGAGCCCTGCTTTCCAATCGGTCAATGTCAATCCAAATGCCTTTTGGAATTTGTGAGTGTCCAGCCTTGAATTGTGAGGCCTTCTGGCCGCGCTGGGATAAGCACTTGAAGGAACCGCAAGGGTTTCTTTGACTTTCCAGGGCAAGTTGGGCTTGAGGGCTTGGGCTTCACGGATCACATGGCAAGCATAAGCATGCCAATTCGTTTGGCCTGAAGGAACCAGGTGGTAAAGCCCCAACAGTTCAGGCTGGGACTGGGCCTTCACCATCGCCTGTGTGCTGAGTTCAGCCAACCAATTGGCACTGGTCGGTGCGCCCCATTGGTCATCAATGACTTGCAGCTGTTCTCGTTCCTGAGCCAGTCGCACCATGGTCTTAACGAAGTTACCACCACGCACGCCATAGATCCAACTGCTTCTGAAAATCAGATGGCGACATGAACTGCCCAAAATGGCCAACTCACCTTCTCTTTTGGTCTTGCCGTACACATTCAAAGGTGAAGTGTCATCCTCCTCAACCCAAGGGCGATCACCCTGCCCATCAAACACATAGTCGCTGGAGTAGTGAACCAACAAGGCTCCCAACTCGCGGGCCGCATTGGCCATGGCCTCGGGCGCTTTGGCATTGATGTGCATGGCCATTTCAGGCTCAGACTCAGCCTGGTCCACAGCGGTGTAGGCCGCCGCATTCACGATGCACTGTGGCTTGAGGGCAATGAGGTCACGGTAAAGGGCCTGGGCATCACTCAAGTCGCCGCACTGCGTGGAGCGTCGATCAAAAGCCAACACCTCACCCAAAGCCGACAACCTGAGATGCAGTTCCGAACCGAGTTGCCCATTCTTGCCCAGCAACGCAATTCTCATTGGGTCTGACTTTCGTAATGGGTCTTCATCCATTCGCGGTAAGCACCCGACTGAACGTTGCGCACCCAATCGGTGTGCGCCAAATACCACCGCACTGTTTTTTGAATGCCCGTCTCGAATGTTTCTGCGGGTCGCCATTGGAGATCTTGCTCGATCTTGCTGGCATCAATCGCATAGCGACGGTCGTGTCCCGGACGGTCCTTCACAAAAGTCATTTGATCTGCATAGGGGCGTCCATCGGGCCTTGGTTTTAAGTTGTCAAGCAAGGAGCAAATTGTCTTCACGATGTCGATGTTGGGCTTTTCGTTCCATCCCCCCACGTTGTAGGTTTCACCGACTTGCCCCGCCTCGAGAACTCGGCGTATGGCACTGCAATGGTCTTTGACGTAGAGCCAATCCCTGATTTGCTGACCATCGCCGTAAATGGGCAATGGCTTGCCAGCTAGCGCGTTGACGATCATGAGCGGGATGAGTTTTTCTGGGAACTGAAAAGGTCCGTAGTTGTTCGAGCAATTGGTGGTGATGACGGGCAAGCCATAGGTGTGGTGCCAGGCTCTGACCAAGTGATCACTGGCAGCCTTGCTTGCCGAATAGGGGCTGTTGGGTTGGTAGGCGTTCTTTTCAGTGAATGCGGGCTCATTCAAGGACAAAGAGCCATAAACCTCGTCGGTCGACACATGGATGAAACGGAAATTGGCTTTTTCCTCTGAGCCTAGGTTAGTCCAATGCGCCCTGGCGCATTCGAGCAAATTGAAGCTGCCCATCACATTGGTTTGGATGAATTCGCCAGGGCCATGAATGGAGCGATCCACATGGCTTTCTGCTGCGAAATGAACAATGGCTCTGGGCTTGTGGGTGGCGAAAAGGTATTGAACGAGATCGCGATCAGCGATGTCACCATGCACAAAGTGGTGCAGTGGGTTGTCTTTCAAAGAGGCCAGGGATTGCAAATTGCCAGCGTAGGTCAGCTTGTCGAGATTCAGGATGGGCTCATCCGATTGAGCCAACCAATCCAAAACAAAATTGCTGCCAATGAAACCAGCTCCGCCTGTGATCAGAATCATGGTTGAAGTTTAGGGCATGGGGCCAATGAAAAACCCCGCTCAGCGAACTGGCGGGGTTTTCAGTGGATAACGAAACGTTCAGTCAGCGAACTGACCGGCCTTGACAATCAATTTGCCCCATCGCTCGGTTTCGCTCTTCAAAAAGCTCAGGTGAGCTTCAGGGGTCAACTGGTTGTCGGGGAACATCACAGAGCCCAGCTCAACCATGCGTTTTTTAAAGTTATCGTCCTTCATGGCGGCGCGCAGGCTGTCATTGAGTTTTTTGGCAATCTCGGGGGGCAAGCCTTTGGGTGCATAGAGGCCGTGCCAAATGCTGAGTTCAAAGCCCTTAAGACCTGCTTCAGCAGCTGTTGGGACTTCTTTGATGGCTTCGATGCGCTGGGGAGATGTCACCGCAAAGACTTTGACCTTTCCACCCTTGATGTGAGGAATGGTGGCCGTGGTCTGATCGCACAGCAAGTCGGTTTGACCGCCCATGAGGTCAGTCATTGCAGGTGCGGTGCCTTTGTAAGGCACTGTAGTCAGGTCGGTGTTGATGATGGACATGAACATCAGACCACACAAGTGAGACGCTGCGCCCAAACCTGCATTGGCCAAGTTGAGTGTTTTGGCATTGGCTTGGATGTACTTGACGGCTTCGGCCATGTTGTTGGCTGGGAAATTGGGCCTTGCCAACAAGGTCATGGGCACAGCATTGATCAAGCCAAGGTGCACAAAGTCCTCAGTGGGTTTGTAAGCCAATTTGCGATAGAGCGACGGCGCTGTGGCCATGCCCAAGTGGTGAATCAGGATCTTGTAGCCGTCGGGGGCTGATCTGGCGACTTCACCTGGTGCAACCACACCACCTGCAGAGGGTTTGTTTTCGACCACCACAGTTTGACCCAGGCTTTTTTCCATAGAAGAAGCCAGAGCGCGGGCCACGATGTCGGTGGGACCACCTGCGGCGAAAGGAACCAAGAGGGTCACTGGGCGCTCAGGGTACGCAGCTTGCGCCTGGAATGAGCCAAGGCCAGCCAATAAGGCCAAACCAGCAACTCGCCAAGACGACCAACGGGTTTTAAAAGCTTTCATGTCAGCCTCCATCACTCAACGATTAAAAGCTGGATTATTGACTTCCAATGCTTACCCCCTTGGGGTTGAGTGATACCGATTTACCCTAGCTCTTTCCATGTTCAAACTCGTCTCCTTGATCTTCCCAGTCAGATCAGATGGCGCTAGAGATATGGTATGCCCCAGTCAAGTCCATCATCCCAAATGCGCCCTTCAAAAGGGTTTCAAATGCCATCAGAGACGCTGACGACAAAGCGTTCTTACTTGTGACCATTTGGGCTTTAGCCACCCACATTGATACCCTCCAGCACAGCCAGGGCAGAAATATCGGCAGACAACTGTTTTTAAACTCTTTTGCATGAATTACATTGGTGTTGTGGTTAATTTTGACCACTTTTTTATGAATCTTTCAGCATGATGAAAAACTTCACTTCCTTGATTTTTGCTTTGCTATTCCTCTCGGGTATGTACTTGCCGGCTGCCTCTGCAGCAGAGTACATGGAAAAAACACCGTTCCAGCTGTCACGTGCTTTCTCACCCGGCGTCATCACCGAAGGCGGTAAAACCGTTTGGGTGGCTGGTCAAACCGCCACCCGCGACAACGATGGAAAAGACATCTCCAACAACTTTGAAGCCCAAACCAAACAAGTGGTATCGCAAATCGACCAAGTCATGCGCCGGGCTGGTGGCAGTTTGGCCAACATCGTGACCATGACTGTGTTCATCAAAGAATCACGCTATGGCGACCGCTTCGTTGAAATGCGCAAGGACTTTTTCCAAAACGGCAACTACCCTGGCAGCGCCCTGATCACTGTGACCAACTTTGCCCGCCCCGGCATTGAAATCGAAATTCAAGCCGTCGGCGTGATCGGTGACCGCTGCTCAAGCGAGAACCCCTGCTCGGTTGAAGGCATGGCTAAAAAGAAGTGATGCTCAACATTCGGAGCCTAGGTGATAGGCTCCGTGGTGAGCAAAGGTGCGATTCCGCTGAACAAAAGTGACGAGGGGGCTAGTAACCCTATTGCCTCTCTCGTCATTATTTACTCGACTGATTTTCGCGTGCCAAAATCAAAGCACTAAATTCATTAACTCTAACAAGCTATGCCGTCATTCGCTAATCAAATCAAGTCTGAAATCAGTCGCCTTGCAAAAAAGGAAGCTCGCCAAGAAACCGCGACCCTAAAAAAAACATCAGCTCATCACAGATCTGAAATAGCAGCGCTCAAAAAACGCATTTCAGAACTCGAATCTTTAGTGAAGAAAATCACGAAGCAAGTCGCGAAGCCGTCAAAACAAGCCGACCCAGAAACGGATCAAGAGAGCCTCCGCTGGCGTGTTACTGGATTTGTGAATTTACGTAAAAAACTTGCGCTTTCTGCAGATCAGATGGGCTCATTGCTGGGAGTCTCAGGTCAATCCATTTATAAATGGGAGCAAGGTAAGGCTAAACCAAGAGCGACTCAACTCAGAGCAATTGCTGAAGTAAGAAAAATGGGAAAACGTAAAGCCAATGCACGCTTGGCGGAACTTGCTGAATGAACTCTGGTGTAAGCGACATCAAAATTCACAAAGATGGCATTTGCTACCTTGTGTTCAATTGATTAGTCGCCACCATTTGCGAGGCAACAAATCAATCAGCGGCGTGGGCTCTTTATGAAGTGCTGATGTACCTTGAGAGACGTCTTGCTTGGGAACCAATGAAGACACATCCATATCACTGAGTTGCCTCATCCATACGGGGTCTAAACCACCATCCAACGTGGTTCTGGCGTAAATCAAAAACAGCATGCGCCGAGCGGCTTGACTACCTGCCGTCTCAGCCAGCCGATAAAAGCGAATGGCTTCCATGTAATTGACAGACACCCCATCTCCTCGGTGATACTTCCGCGCGATTTGAAAAAGATTTTCCGCCTTAGAGGGCGTCACTTTATTATTGGGGTGGGCTGAGTTAGCGAGACGCTCCATCAAGAGATGTTGCCTGACCCATGATGCGTTTTGACTAGCCACATCTGACTGCGTGGCTGCATTTTCAAAAAGTGTCAATGATCGAAGCATGTCGTGACTTTGCGCACACAAAATACCAAGATCAATCATGGCATGGACGTTACCTGCTGCAACTGCTTTTTCCAGCAAATCACGCTCACTCTGTGTCAAGCTTTTAAGACCGTTTTCTTGTTCAAGTTGAAGGGGTCGAAGCTGACGCTCTAGCAGCCACTGCATGTATAAAGCACGCCCCATGTCAACAGACATCAACTGGCGTGTCCACCGCTTTGCTTGCGCTCGATCAGGGGCGGATTGACATCCGTCATAGGCGCACCATGCCAAGCCTGCACTGGCCATGGGCTCGCCGTATTGCAAGGCCAAAGCGAACCATTGCTTCGCTTTGCTTGAACTCGCTGACACTGCCGCACCATGCAGATGCAGCAAGCCTAGCAACCACGCGGCTTGACCGGCTGCTTTTCGTTGAGCTTCTTCTTGGGTCAATGTAAGCGCAGTATTGCGAAGGTATGCCAGCTCACGAATGATTTGTTCGTTGAGTTGCTTGCCATTTGAGAGAGGCAATTCAGGCTCATCACTCTGACGAAGTGAGTCAAGCAAGGGCACCATATCGGGGTTGGATTGGCTAAGCTGCAGCTCTGTTGCAGGCGCCTGCGCAACAGAGGGATGCATCAAACCACAGAGCACGCCCAGACCACCGATGAGCAGTAAACCTCTCATGGTGACTTGCTTGATGGACCTGAAATCGGACGACGCGAAGCCACTTTCCATTCCAACGTCGACTGCGAGAAGGTTTTTGACCCCAATGCGCTTTCATACCCTTTAATGACATCTTTCAATCCCGTTACACCTTGCAAGGGTGTAAAGGGCGGAGTGTCCAGTGGGGCTGAAAGTTGAGCCGAAACATCCTCATCGGTTGCTACACACATGACAGCTTCTGTGCCTGCTCCTGATGTCTCAATCACATAGCCTGGGTTAGGCGTCATCCAATCCGGCAAGCGAATGGCCTGATTGGCCGTGACATAAGCACGCGCCAAGGCATTAGGTAGCAGTCGAATCACAGACCCCGCAGAATTAGACAGATAACAAGCCACATGAGCATTGCGCGAAACCGTCGCCGAAATGAAAACCTGCTCTCCCACCTCAAATTGGGTACGGCCGTTCATGACGTTTTCAAGTTGAAGGTTGACAGTGCGAGGCACAGATGCGGTGCCATAAGCCTTGCCTGAGCTAGGTTCAGGCACGGCGTCGCTCCAAGGCATTGGCACAACCTCAGATGCAGCCGATCGCCAACCATATCTAACCAAATTTCCTTTGTTATCCAACGAAACGAAATCGCGCAGCGCGCGCTCGTAAGTGGCAAAGTCAACCACGCCATTCACGACCATGCCTTGGTCAGACTGAAATCGTGAAATCGCATCTCGTAATGCAGCGGTTGGGTTTGCATCATGTGAGAGCGTTTTACTCAGGTAACCCTTGGACACAAGCGACTGTTTCACCAAGCCTTGGTGAACCCCCTCAGATCCCTCGTCATACCAGTCGCGCAATTGGCGCTGAAAGTTAGGGTGTGTTTGCTCCATGGTTAAACACTGCCAATATGGCACACGCGCCCACTTACCGGTTAGCTCAATCACAGCCAATTCAACCAGGGTACGAACGGCGGCACCCGAACCTTGAGCATAGTCTTTGCCTACATTAAATTGCCAACCGTATTCACCAATTCGACCAGCCAGATCTAAACCTTCACCACCATTGCCAATGATGACTTCGTTGGCCGAATCCATGCCCGGAATCAAGGTTCTCGTTCTAAAGTCGCCAAGGTGAAGTTCAAGCGCAACCACCGTCGCATTCCGATTTTTACTGTAGCCCGTTTCTAAGCGACTGGCTGATGTGCCGACATTGCCTCGGTTATTGATCACATTTTGGTCTACATAAGAAATGGCACCAGAGAAATAAAGTGCAGGTCGTTGCAATTGAACTTGGTTGTTGTTGAGCAAGATGTTTGTGAGGTTTTGTACTGTGTCTTGGCGCACCAAGTCCACCTCATAGTCAACATATCGAAATACATTGCTCACGCGTGACATTTGCAACAAGGCAGTGACCACCATTTCCTTGGTAGCAACTGGAGCACGTGTTGAAAAATCAGGGATTTGTTTGCTGGTCACCAAGGTTGTGGGTACCTGCGCCTCGCGCATGAGTTGATCCATGCATTGAAGCGAGTCAGAAAAGCTAGACATCGCTCGCACAGGACGCACACTGGGTCGGTCTGAGATCGGCGCATAGCTTTGAAAAAGAGCATCTTTTCGAGCGTCCATAGGGGTACTGCACGCAGACAAAACCACCACTCCCAAACACCCTAAGACGCGCGCATGTGCACGTATAGCCAACACAGCCTGCAAGGCTTGACGAAACTTAAACATGTTGAAACCTTTTAACAGGACCGACTCATCGGCAAATATTGACCAAATCACCACGCAGAACCACAACCTGTGCCTCAGTCTTAGGACCATAGCGATTGAAGGCGACACTGGCGTTGCTGACGCTGTTACTACCTATGTCTTGGGAGCAAACTTTTCGTAAGCCACTTTGCACAACAGTGGTCACAACATTTTCGTCCGTCAACACACCGGTTGTTTCTGCAGCAAAAGCCTTGGCTTGAAATCGAGCCAATTTGGCGTCTAACCATGCAGGTATCTCAGCGTTACTTGGTTGAAAAGATTGAACGGATGAATTAAGTGGCAACATGTTGTTCTGCACTCTTTGATTCAGCACCACAGGATCTTCACCAGGCACAGGCTGAGCCACGGATATGACAAGCCATAAACTCAGACCAAGCATTGCAACCACACATTTGAAACTGAGCACAGGCATCTCCAAAGTGTAAAAAAAGGGGCAACACAGGCTAAACCTTGCTGCCCCCAGTCAGTTTTATTAACTTATTGACAAGTCAAGCAATTGCTGTTGGATGACAGGTTTTGCAAAGATTTCCCACCCCAAGATGCTTTGTTGATCACAGCAGAGTTTTTAATCAAAGCTACTTGATAGGTCGATGTGTGCAAGCCATCTTCACCCACATTGGAAGCAATGTTTTGGTTTGCCTGCCCCCCTGCGCCCGAGTTCATCACCACAGAGTCTTTGATAGATGCGAGTTGAAGCATTGTTGCGTTAGAGGAAAAACTGCCCACATTAGAGGCTAGGTTTTGCTGTGCACTGCCGTTTGATCCAAATGCAGAGTTGACAACAGCCGTATTGACAAGAACTGTGGCTTGCATGGTCGGGTCTGTTTGAACTTGGGGTTGTCCACCGTTGCCATTTCCGTTACCGTTACCGTTACCGTTACCGTTTCCTTGATTGCCACCGTCGGCAAATGCAAACGAGGCCAAGCAAAGTGCGGCCATACCGATCACTGTTGAAGCAGATTTTTTCATGATGATTCCTTGAATAAAAAGACATGTTGCCGACGCGAAATGTGTCAGCACACACATAGACAGAACACCCACATCCAAATTCGCTTTCGCTCTTCTCAATGTGCTTTGGTGCACGTCTGAGCCCAGTGTCTTGAAAGCCTCTCGCGCCCGCAATCCCATGAATCAACTACCTCCCGAGAGGTATAAAAACCTGTTAGTCAACGAACAGACTGATGCATATTGAATTTCAGTGTTGAATTTTTATAAGGGGATTTCCATTTCAGAATAGATTGAAATACAAATAGATCACCTTATAAATGCGCCAATGCAGACAGTTGCTTGATTTAGTCTTCATCGGCAGCTGTATTTTTTTAGCAAAGCTCTTTAGCATTTTCTTCAATGTGATTTTGCAATTGAACTTATGTGCGGTCTCAGACCGATGAATATTGATAGAGCACCTAAATTCGAACCATACTCTCATATGGAATTTATACATGCAGCGCACAAACTGGGTTTTAATCAAGCATGGAAATCGACTTACTTCTGGCTTGAATGAGAGCGATTGGGAAAGATGGAAGCCTCAAATTGAGGTGGTTCAACTTAAAACTGGGAATGTCCTCTTTGATGCTGGTCAACCAATCCAACATGCCTACTTTCCTTTGAGTGGGATCATTTCTCAACAATACGATTTTGAAGACGGTAAATCTGCTGAATTTGCCCAAATGGGCAACGATGGGATGGTGGGTGTATTCATTTTCATGGGCAGCGCATCAACCTCAAGCAAAGCAGTAGTTATTGCAAATGGACTCGCTTATCGAATCCCTTCTTATTGGATGGTCAACGAATTCAACTCATGTGGAAATTTTCGGCAGATGATTTTGCACTACATGCAAATATTGATGACCAACGCTTCACAGCTTGCCGTATGCAATAGGCGTCACACCATCGATCAGCAGTTATGTCGCATACTGTTGTTGCAACTTGACCGCGTAGCAGGCGACGACATCACGCTCACCCATGAATTAATTTCACGCTCTATGGGAGTACGCCGTGAAGGAGTAAGTGAGGCGGCAAAACGTTTAGAGCGAATGGGAGCAATTTCTTACTCTCGTGGACACATTCAGATTCTTGACAGGCTCACTCTTTTGCGAAGCACCTGTGAATGCTATGGCATCATCAAGAAAGAACAGCGCAGACTTTTTCCTCAAGAATGCCACATGACTTTAGGTCGTGTCGGCACATCACCACCAATTTGACATCGTAGTGATCGAGTTACAGATCACCATTATGGAGAGACAAATCTAGTTGCATGATTCAGGCCTCATGCCAATTGCATAGTGCGTGACTTCAGCCACCTTGTGTGCACCAATTTTTCGCATGATGTTGCGACGATGTGTTTCTACTGTACTAGGAGAAATACTCAGCTTTCTAGCGATTTGCTTGGACGATAAACCACAAGCAATCCAGTCAATCACATCGGTCTCACGTGACGTTAATTGCTTTGCACATGCATCATCAGATTGGCACATCAACATTGATACTTCTGGACATAAGTATGACTGACCTACGCAGACCGCATCAATGGCCAGTTCTAAATGCTTAAAACTTGCCCAGATTGAAACGCATGCCTTCACTCCACTTTTGAGTGATCTCAGCACATCTTTTCGATTGTCAAATTCTTTGCACAAGACAATTGGAATTTTTTGACTTGAAAATATTTTGATTGCATCAATGTCATCTGTCAGGCATGCATCGATAGGGACTTCTCCTCCGTTTCGACGATATGAGAAACATTGCATGGAATGGCTGTTCAAGTAGTTTTGCACACCCTGCTCTATCAGGCCACTGCGAAGACCCAGATACACGCGTCGATGCTTAATTTTTTCAATCTCAGACATCACGCTGCATTTTGGATAGCAAGTCGATTCGATCTTGACATTTCAGTTTTCGGTAAATGTGCTTGAGGTGAACCTTCACGGTCCCTTCGGCTATGGAGAATGTGTTGGCGATTTCTCTGTTTGATCGGCCACGCAAGACTAATTGAACAATTGATAACTCTCTCAATGTCAGCAAACGCTCAATGATCGATCTTGTCAATGGCGCATCTTCTTGAACCCACTCACATACTGAATATTCATCATCAAACCACTTTTGACCTTGGTGAACTTCTCGGATGCACTTCATCAAAATCTCTTTGGGTTTTGACTTTGACACCAACCCATTCACCCCCACAGCCATGACGCCCCAGACATCAAAAATATTGGCTTGGGTGAATATCACCGGTAGCGTTTTGAGTCTTTCTTCTTTTAGGTCATTTATTAGACTCAGGCTGTCTTTTTTTCTCAGCGTCAACTCCATCACTACGATGTCTGGTTGAAATTTCAAAATATCTTCCCATGCAGCAGCACCATCATGAACACATGTGTTGACATGAAATTCTGAGGTTCGTTCAAATGTTTGTCTCAAACCATCGAGAACGACAGGATGAGGATCTGCCAAAACGATTTCAATTGGTTTTGCTTGCATTGAATCAGCGGATTCATCTCTCATCAACGCACTCATCTCTTCATCACTAATCAATGGATACTTGGGAGCGATAGCTTTAGCCATGACGACAAATCTTGTAGAAGTGGCTGAATTTTGTCTTTGAGCACCCCAGAAAATCGTGCGGCTTCCCACACAAGTCAATTGACGCGCTTGATATCATGTATGACCTCTACATGGCAACGCCCTTAACGCATTCGAAGTGATTTGCTAAGTGTTTGATGCATGCCAAATTCAACTACTGAACTCTGACAAAAACAGAGTACTTCCGCACTAACTTGCGCTTCCTTCCTATTATTCAGTCATCAGACTCAATTTCTGAAGTTTCAAAAGTTTGATCACAAACAAACACAGACTAATTTATGTTGTTCTGTGTGCGACAAAGCACACATCATTAATCTCCAATATTTCAAAATTTTTGCGAAGGAGCCAAATATGCAGTCCACGCAATTCATTGAACACAACGAAGTCTCCACAGAAAGCACAGATTCGGCGAGACCTCGCAATTGATTTATTCACCATGTACAAATTGATGATTCACCTTCCAAGAATTGGAGATCTTGAAAAACCAATTCCAAATCATTCATGGATTCATCCGTATGCATTCTTTAAAATCCAACTCAATTGACGCGGCATTGCCTACGGCGGCATCTGCCACAGCTTTAAGGCTCATGCCATTTGAGTGTGTTGTTCCAAGAACTTCAGAAGTGAAATCCATTTCAAATTTTCACTTAACAGGGCCTGGCGACACCTTTCTGATTCATCGTTTAGAAGTCAACCACAATCAACAAAAAGTTGCGCCCTCTGAAGCTGCATTGTTTGGCCTGATTCCTTCTTGGGCTTGTGACCCACGTTCGGCAACTCAAAATTGCGTGGTTCATGTTTCCTCAATTTCCAACAAACCTGCTTTCCGAAGCGCGTTACAACAAGCGCAGTTTTGTTGGCTTTCGGTTACCTACTTTTTAGGAAGTGTGTGGAAGAACGGTCGTCAGCATCCTGTCCGTATACAACGCGCAGACAGCAAGCCTTTACATTTGGCTGGCATCTGGAGCGAATGGGTGTTGGATAACGGCACACCCGTACTTAGCTTTTGCTTACTCACACGCAATATGGATACACAACTTCATGCACAGGGAGTACGTCTTGGGCAGGGTCTGCCACACTGCTATGCAGCCTTCAACCCATTCGATTTAGTCGAGGGCTTGCACCAACCTGTTGAACAACTTCTACTAAAACTAGGTGAAATCAAACTTCCGGCTCTTCACGTCACACCTCACCTGATCACTGATCAATCGCGCTATGTCACATGACTCTCTGAACATCTTGAAGCAAAGTAATAAGATCTTGGCTGGCTTACCGCATGGCGATTGGGAGCGATGGAAGCGTTTTCTCACACCAGTTGAATTAGCAGTAAGCCATATCATCCACCAGGCAGGAAGAATTGAAAAATTCATATACCTTCCGGTCTCATGCATCATTTCGATTCAATACGATTTTGAAGATGGTAACTCAGCCGAATTTGCTGAGGTTGGAAATGAAGGCATGACTGGGACATTCATTTTCACTGGCAATTCATCCACTGTTTCACAATCAACCGTGATATCGAGAGGGATGGCATACCGAGCAGATGTTTGCTTTGTTGAAGATGAATTCAATCACTCTTCTTCATTCCGTCGACAAATTCTTCGGTACATGCAACTTTTGATGCTCTACACCGCGCAAACAGCAGTTTGTAACCGCCGTCACTCCATCACGCAGCAAATGGCGCGTGTTTTATTGGTTAATCTTGACCGCATCATGGGTAATGACTTAGCTTTCACGCATGAGCTGATTGCTAAAAGTTTAGGTGTTAGACGCGAAGGCGTCACACAAGCTGCACGGCACCTGCAAAGTCGAGGTGACATCCAATACACCAGAGGCAATATTTCCGTGAAAAACAGACAAGGGCTGATGACCTCTTCGTGTGAGTGCTATCGCATCGTCAAGAATGAAACAGATCGGCTATTATTTGCCTCTAACCTCATCAGCAGTGCAACATGAATAATGAAATGCCAGACATTAAGCTAGCCCTTAACGCACTTCAAGAAGAGGTTCGAAATCTCAAAGAAAATTTCCATTCATTAACCGCGAAGTACACGGAAAATCTGATTTCACTCAAGCAGCTCACACTCACCTCCTCTGAGGCAGCCACCCGCGCCGCCAATGCGGCAGAAAGAGCAGCAAAGTCCGCTTCATACTGTGCTGAAACAGCCAAACTCGCGGCAAACTCTGACATAGTCGCGGCCGCAGAGAACGCCGCACAAGCTGCAAATGAATCCGCCGAAGCTGCCATGGAAGCTGCAGCAGCTGCGGCAGCTGCGGCAGCTGCGGCAGCGATTTCTTTAGCTCAACACGCAGAAGATGCATGTACACAGGCATCTGCCACAGCAGCTTATGCCACACAAATGGCTACAGAATCTGCTGCGCACGCGATCAAGATGTCGCAGGCCGCCAGTGAATTTGCGAAACGTGCCCGAGAACGAAGCAACGCGAAAAAATAGGATTTAAGTCTTGAAGAAATATCGGCCCAATCCGGTGAACATACCTAAGGAACAGGCCCAGACCAAGTCGATGAGACCAAGTGGAAAAAACTTGAACGCTTCAGCAAGCACAGGCCAATATATGGCGCTCAACATGATCCCAATGGCCACAACGATCAGCATCCACATGCGCAAATTAGCGATCCAACCCAATCCCGAAATGGCTTCATGTTGACGGTAGCTGATCATCAACATCATGTTGCCAATCAATAAAGTCACGAAAACGATGGTGCGCTGAACAGTTTCTTCCTCATATTGACTGATCGCATACAGGTAGCTCATGGCCACCATGAGTAATGCAAAAAGTCCCCTACCAAGAGCCATTTGAATTTGTAATTGACCCAACACATGGCCTTTGATATTGCGGGGAGGCGTTGTCATTACAGTTGATCGGGGCGGCTCATTTTCAAACACCACCGAACATGCAGGATCAATGACAAGCTCAAGACACGCCATGTGCATAGGCAACAACAAGCTGGGACTATTGAAAATCATGGGTAGCATGGCTAAAGCAGCAATAGGCATATGTACCGCCAACAAATAAGACATTGACTTTTGCATATTCATGAAAATGCTGCGTCCCAATCGAATGCCACTGACCAGTGAAGCAAAGCTGTCATTCAGCAAAATTAAATCGGCAGTACGACGAGCCACATCAGTACCTCGCATGCCCATGGCAACGGCCACATTGGCGGCTTTTAAAGCGACCACATCGTTCACACCATCCCCGATCATGGCAACAATTTGCTGATCTGCTTGCAATGCCTGAATGATTTTGACCTTGATCAGTGGGGTCACACGTGCAAAGACAGAATGTGTACGTACGCATTCGATAAGGGCCTGCTGATGCATATCTTGTAGAGAATCACCTAAGACATGCGACTTTTCAGCCAATCCAGCTTGCCTGGCAATTGCCAATGCAGTGTTGGGATGATCA
>JACCDO012351162.1_pt1 | contig 21469 bp, 29 predicted proteins | sample 7446101 | NCBI WGS metagenome assembly JACCDO01 (sample SAMN15323440, study PRJNA562643) | freshwater metagenome | isolation source: river surface water | place: USA:Blue River Watershed | collected 2017-08-16
TTACCGCTCCTATCAAGGGCCTGTACGCGTTCGAGGTGTGCACGGATGACTCGTCGACCATTCGTCTGAAGGTCACATCGGGCGGCTCGTCGTACTACCCCCTTGCGGGTGGTCATGGTTTCTCGGGTGAGATTGCCCTGGAGGCCGGTGACGAGGTCCGTCTGGTCCTGTATGACAACAGCATTTCGGTCAGCTCGTACAATGCCCCTTTCCTGAAGTCGTATCTGACCCTGGGTAACGCTCCTCGCACCACATTCGGTGGTCGTCTGTCTATTGCTCTGTAAAATGGTACATTAGTGTCATCACCAACGAACGTAATTTGTCTGTTCGAAAATGAGTCATTCCTGATGCTGTACAGAACAATCAACAAAAACTCCTTTAGTTTTTACGCATGAGACCTCAACCGAAACGTGTGTGTGTCTTCTTCTTCTTTTTATTCGACCGGCGAACACGAGCCGAATTTTTCCGAACTTTTTTACTCGAATTCGTTGATTTTACTTCAACGAAATCGGCGCTATTTCCAAACGCGGACATATAAAGCCTCATTTGTGTTTTTTATTATATTTGAGCAAAAAATTATCGCCCGAACAAAAGTTTGTACAACAACCCTGACCTCTTCGTACGCATCTTTTCGATTGCACGTTTCTTGGACGCACGCTGATTGATACGCCGTGACCTCCGCACGGGTCCTCGTGGCTCGCCTCTGTGTCGTCGTGGGGCACGCCTTGGTGCCTCGGCGCCGTCGTCTTCTTCATCGTCCGAGTCATCATCGTCATCCGACGGAGGGGGTGGTGGAGGAGGAGCAGCAGCAGGTGGAACGAAATTATCATCGTCATCACCCCCTGCAAAATCGTCGGGCTGATTTTGGTCGATGTCGGGTTGATCAGGAGGACCGTCATTTCCGGGTTGTTGTTGTTCCTGTTGTTGAGGTTGGGGTTCGTGTAGATTCATAAACTGGCTCCCCCAGGGTTGTGCGGGTTCGTTTGTGTTTGCAGGGAGTCCTTGCATAAATTGTACGATACGCGGACGATCCCAATGAAGTTGATGTTCCAGAAAGAAAATCATGTTTCTGTCGGTAATGTCCGTACGGGCCGTGGGAGGCCGTCCGGTCACGTGATAATACGTCAACGAATCCATATTGTTATTTGATTTTATGTATACGAAACACAAATTTACGCGACGTTAAATCCGCGCGAGGTCAGGAATTCGCGCACCTGGGTCTCGAACGAGTCCGAGCAGGACCAGCACTTCAAACTGGCGTCCCACTGTGCACTGAACTGGCGTTTGAGGTCGTCCTTGACATCAAACGTCTTTCCCTTCAAAACGAGCTTGTTGCCGTTCGCACGCAGGATAGTGATGGTCGTTCCTCCCCCCCCACCGCCGCCAGCACTTGACGACGACTCGGACACTCCCGCGGCCGCGGCGGCTGCCTGAACTACTTCGGGCTCGTACGTGGGCACGCGGCCCTTGAGAAGCAAGTTCGTTTCGATTGCACGACTCAGGAGCTCGTGCATGGCGGCGAGCTTCTGTCGAAGATCGTTCACTGTCAGCTCGAGTTGGTTGAGGCGGTCGAGGTTCGTGAGACTTTCGGTCGATGCCGGGATGGGGATTCGGAAGGTCACTTTCTTGTTCGTGTGATTTTCCAGGGGGGTCGTCTCGTCTTCCATGGAAGTCGAACAAGTTGCGTCGTCACTCACAAAGCGGTCTGCCATGTTTTTTGTTTTGAAGGACAACATGTTTGTTAGGTGGACTTGGAACTTACATGAACAACCAGGACAACAAACATCACCAACAAAATCAAAAGGATCAAGTTTAGTTTGTGCTCATTCATACGCTGACGGTACGCACAATGATAGCAATTGCACTGACGACAACTCGTTTCGCGCACGACGATCTGTTCGAACTCGGCATCGGCCACGGACGAAATTCGGACAGGCCGGATGTCAACTTCCTGAATAATAGCCCTTGGTGGTTCATCAGGAGAAGGAGAAGGGGGAGGAGGATTTACTGCGACCTCCTCTTGATCAGTTGTGTTTCCGAACGCAACCCGAAAGGACGTCGGACGAAAGCGTGACGACATTTTTATTTTTTACCATTTTCGAAATATTTTTCGCACGAGCGCGTGTAAACAAAAACGCAAGTTGTCCTTTATATTATAAAGAAAGATGGACCCGTACGTCCTTTTGTGGAACACACCTTACGTGGGTATATTTGCAGGTATACACAAATACGCACCTTCCTTTGTCTCTCCAGCGTTTGTCATCGTGTTGTGTGCTCTCATTGTGATTCAGACAGCGTTGCTCGGGTTTTCGTCTGCACCCTTGTGGACACGTGCGATGTTGTTGTACCTTTTCTTAGTCGCATGGGTTGTGTTGCTCACGAGTTTGGTGACACAAGTCTTTTGTGGAAAAGACATAATCCGTCTCGGTTATACCCTTTTCCGAACGAATGAAGCAAATCAAAATGAACCCACTACATCAACTTCGCCCGTTTGAGATTATGCGACACCCTGCATGTCAGCGTCTGTCCCGCGCGCTCCATCAAACCAAACACGCGATTGTGTGCGGGCCGTCCGGGTCGGGTGTGAGCATGTTCGTGAATGCACATGCCGATATTTTCTGGACCAAGTCTGGCACACGCATGTGTGACGTCCTCAAAATTATACTGGACGACGACAACACGAGCTCGACGGAGCTCTTCCAGACCTATCCGGGTATCCTCGAGAACTCCTACAAGGGCATCATTGTTGACTTGCCGGGAACGTGGAGCCGGAACGTCGTACGGTTTTTCTTCCATAAGATCAATGTCCCTGTGATTGTTGTGTGCACAGAGCCGGTCAAAGACATGCCGTACATCTACGTCGACTCGACCGACCCGAACGAAACCTTTCGGTTTCTATACGAAAATCGATCGTTCTTTCCTCACTTCCCACAGAACGACCCAAAGACCTACCTACTCGACTTTCAACGACTCGACGGCGTGTTGTCGCAGTTGATGAGCAAGTACCGCAACGGGTCGTTTGCCATGGACGAGCCCGGGATGAACCCGTTCGATGTCCGAAGCCTCAAAGAAGCACATAAACTCATCATGACAGGTCAATTGGTTGATGTCAGTTCAGTTGGAGATATAGCCTGGCGCGCATTCGCTCTTGAAGTTTGTTCATTCGCTGACTGTTTCCCAAAAACATCTATGCCCTATCGCACGGAAGACCTCAAGGACATTTCCGACACACTGTGTGCGTCCGTTTGGTTTGCTGGCGTTCAACGTTTTTATTCAGCATAAAAATTTTGTGCTCTCCAAAAAAAATGTATGGGTCCTATGAATTTAAAAAATACAAACAAATGAGTGATCTGCATTTCGGTAAGAAGGCTGTGGGCAGCCGTATTCAAGTGATGAACGGGACGGCGCACCACACCGTCGGCGGTCTGACAAAGAAAGACATCAAGGTCAAGCGTAAGAACGGCGAGAAGCGTTACGTCTCGAAGAAGAAGAGCGCCCGCGCGTCCCGCCTGCGCCGTTCGGGTAAGCTGCGTAATGACGAGTGGATCAAGGCGATCAAGATGGTGGCCAAGCAGCATCCGCACCTGACCGCTCCGGAGTACGCGAAGCTCGCCAAGCCCGTGTATGCCCGCATGAAGCGTGCTTAAGAATTTAGTTGACCCGTAAATAAAAAAGAAGGAAACATGTCCACGGCCGTACTTGCCTGGGACGTTGGCATCAAGAATCTAAGTTTTTGCGTATACGCACGAGATCACTCCATTTTAGCATGGGATGATCTTGATACATCCATTCGTCGAGGAACGAGTCTGTCTTGCACAGTCAAGAAGCTGACCGAATTCCTCGACGAATTTTGCGCGTCCGAACGCTTCCAGACAGTTCGTGGACGGATCACACACTGCGTGATCGAGAACCAGCCGAAACGCAACCCGACCATGCGTGTCGTTAGCGGCATTCTCGGCACGTATTTTTTCATCAAATTCGGATGGACGCCCTTATACTTCAACCCTGCGCACAAACTCGCCGGCGTAGACATTGGTGCCGCGATGGAGTTCGGACAGAAAACACGAAAGCGCCGTTGGGGTACAAAGGAAGCAGCAAACGCGTACCGAATGCGCAAACGCGCGAGCATTGAAGAGACACGTCGACTGTTGCAAACCGACGTGCGCTTTCGTGACTGGCTGTTGTTTTTCGAACGACACCGTAAAAAAGACGATCTCGGTGATACACTCCTCATGGCCCGTGCGTTTCTACACGCGCCGAACGTTGTCGAAGTGGAAGAAGAATCCGAGTCCGAAGGAGAAGAAGAAGACGAAGATGAAGCAGACATCGAAATGAAAGCGGAAGGACCCGTTTGTGTCCGTGCGGAGTTCATGCGGGCCCACCCGCGTCCGTCCAAGTCCAAATCGGCGGCAAACGACTCGATCGAATACTTCAAGTACGTGCTCGAAGACCGTTTGCACAAGGAATATGGAAGTGGCTCGTCACTTGCGGACGCCGTCGAGAAAGTCATGAAACACTCTAAAGCAAAAGGAGTTCGTGACTTCCGCGACTTCCTCGCCACGAAACCGTGCGCGTGTGGACGATGCGATGTAATTGCGTGGATGCTGTACGAGCCGCATTGGGCGACCATGTTTTCGTCTACGTCGTAACGCGACAAATAAATACAAACAAACATGTACGCAGACGTGTGGATCGGTGCGGTGTACGCGGGGGCTGCGTATGCCATCAAATATTTTTTCGAACATGCCCCGAGCAAACTCGCGTGGGTCGACCCGATTGTTGCGAACTACGACGAAGTCGCGTTGCCATTTTACGGGTGCGTGCTGTTCTGTGTGGTGTTTGATGTTTTTACAGAGTCCGCGATGCAGTTGTTTTACGCGTCGCGTTACTTCGATTACGTCCAAACGCTCGCGTTGGTTCGGTACAACCGGTTCCGGTTCTTTAACTTGCACGTGTTTCATCATTCGACGGTCCCGACGATTCTGCGTACGAGTTGGGACGACCGGTTCTTGATTCGGTTCGTCGTGTTTTTAGTTGGTTCGAGCGCGGCGATTTACGCGAGCTCGAACGAACACTCACAGAAAGGTTTGTTTCAGTCAGACTACTTATCAGAGTTGTCACCAGTTCAATGGACACAGTACTTCATCGTTCTCATCCATACAATCCGCACGACGAACAAACGGCGGCGCTTTTGGTTCGGGATGTATATGTGTCTGTTTATCGTGTGTACGTATCAGTACTTTCATTCGTTTTAGTAGTAAAAGTGGCCGAACTGCGCAACGCTCGGAACCACCTTGGTCGAAACGGGAACGCCCGATTGCATGCCCTGGGGAAGCATGGCGAGATAGCGCAGGAATGTCTTGTCGCGCGAAGGCACATTCGCGTCATTGAACGCGTCCTTGATACCCTCAATCCAATAGCGCTTGTTGACTGTGTCGAAAATGGGGATAAACTGGAACGCGGGGATCAACAGCATCGCGAAGTACAGCCAGGGACCGACAAAGAAAATCGCGAGGATCGACAGCAAAGACACGACAATACCAGCAGACAAACCATCGTTGTCATAGCCCAGCTTGATACGCACGTTCTTGTCGTTGTTCAGAGTCCATGATGTGATAATCGCGAGAATGGTCAGACCGAACACGATCCAATCCATCACCGAGTACGACTTGGTCTTCGTGCCCTTGTCCTCCACAAGGTCGGCACCGGTGCCAGCCTCCTCCAGAGCATCAACAGCTTCAGCCGCCACCTCGTCTCCTTCGGCACCGAACGGCTTTACGAGCGCGGTCACGTCGTCAATCAGCTTCAACGCAAACGGCTTCTCGTTTGTGTTGCCGAAAGAAGACTCTGTAGCAGCCTTGGCAACGAAATAACCTAAAGGACCAGCAGCATGGCTTGCAATCGAAACAGGATCACTCATTGTTGTTTTTTTTTAATTGAATGGCATACACACTTTTTTTTTGACAGCTCATCTGTGTTCTCAAAAAAATTCGTTGGTTCTTATAAAAAAGAAAACATGTTCAAATCGCCCAACAATTTGTATTTTGAGTCCAAGGGTGGTGAAGGAGACATCCTGTTTAAAGGCCACATCAAGGCCGAAAGTATAGAAGCAACAAGTCTCACGGCGCCCGAGCTGTCGGCCATTGCGACACAAATCGAAGAGATGCGCACGAGGATCCGCGAGATGTCACTCTTGCCCGCATCGGAGCGCGCTGCCGTCGTGCCCGCTGAAAGCACGCCGTCGGCTTCGATTGAGCCTCTCATTTCACAGATCGAAGACGTGCGCGACCAGTTGCGCTCGGCCGATCTCCCCAGAATCCTCGCGAACATCGACGAGCTCCGTGCATCTCGTCAATCCGTGTCCGTGCAACAACTCACGCGTCTTCAAGATCAGGTCGCGAGACTCGTCGGCCAGATCAACACCCTGCAGGACCGTGTATGCGTTATCGAAGGCCGTCTTGCCCAATTCTCACCGACGCAGCACGCACAAGTCGAGCGTGTTTCCAGCGTGATTGACGTGGCGGCTTCAGCCGTCGGAGCTGCGGCTGCACAGGGTGCGGTTGCGGTCGTAAATCGCGCGGCGATGAAGTTGGAAGACATGGTTTCTCCGGGTGCGTTGTACAATCTCCGTAAGGTGTCCGACCGGGGCCCCGTCAAGTACGCATGGTAAATTTTGTGTATTTCATTTCAAATAAAAAAAGGCATGTGGAAGATTTACGCACGGTTCGCTGCGATTTTAGCATTGCTGGTGCTGTGGGTCACGCGGTTCAAGCAAGACATTGTTTCGATCCTGTCGGGTATCGCAATCGTGTTTTTGATGTTCGATCGTGGTTTTTACTTGTATTTTTTGGATCAAGCCGCGTTCCCGTGCGAACCTATGCAACCCAAAGAGCCTGAGAACGCAGACACGCAGATTCGGATTGAAGGATTGCGTCCGGACTCGAACGTTGTCTTCTGGGCCGCCGAGTCTTCCGAAGATGTCCAGGAGGACCCGTGGAAGGCCTACAGCTCGAACTCAAATTCGGGCGTGACTCGGACAAGCTCAGAGGGCACGGCCGTCATCAAAGTACGCAAACCCGCGTCTTATCGCGTTCCATATGGGCAAACATTGTCGCCGCACGTGCATTACCGTGTGTGCGAACGTCCGGGCATACTCGGGCCCGTGCGGACCATCTCAGTGTAAGTACAGCAGCACGTCTGCTTCGGGTACGGATCCTTGGACGCTTTCAATGTTTTCGATCAAGTCGTCGACGAAAGTGACGTGGTCGCACGAGGAAAAATGCGTTTTCCAGAGGTGACGCAAAACGGGGCCTTTGGGTTGTCCGGACGTGAACGCAACGTTGTACGGGACAGACACAAACCGGTCGAGGTACATATGTGTGATTTGCGACATGTCTGCGTCGCGTGCGGTCAAAAAAAGGAGATGACAAGTTTTCTCGAGCTGAATCCGTTCGAGAAATCTTGGGAAGTGAACCGGGTCGGTCAGTTCGGGTTCAAACCTGTAGACGTGTTCTTTCCATTCGACCAACCGCCCGGGGACGAACGGTATCCTGTACTTCCAGGTGGTGTCGTCCAAATCGATAACGAAGAGCGTTCGGGGGTGCACGGGAATGTGTGCAAAGTTTCGGACTGCACGGATCATTTCAGGATGCTCAACAAAACTCTTTTTGTGTCTTTGCTTGACAAGGACAACGATTTGTTTTTGCACGCCTCGAACACGTCCGGTACGATGTATGAATTTTTTAAAACAGTCTTGGTGTTGTGAAAGCACTCGGCTGTTTCTTCAAGCGCGAGCTTCACGTCCTCCGTCTTTCGATATTTTTCAATGAATGTGATGTTAGCGTTGTAAGTCCGCAAGTCCTTCGTCGTGACATCGTACGGTCGCAAACAGTCATTTACATCGGAAGCTGACACTGTGAACACCTTTTCGTGTTTGTTGTTTCCTCGTGCGAGCTCTTTGAGTGACTTGACTGTTTTCGGACACCGAACGATGCTTGTGTTCTGGACGCCTTTTTTGCCGACAAAGTCGATCTTGCACGAACGGGGACCGAACTGAAAGTGTTTCGGAGTCAGAGTGGTGAGGCCGTAGTGTTTGTACTTTTTCACGTTTTGGTCGTTCCCGATTCGAAAGTTGCATTGTTGGATCAAACTCAAAATAACCGCGCACTCGCACGACCGAATGTTGTCACGAATGAACGTCTCGATTTGAGAAATAACCTTTGCGACCTTTAAGACGGTGTCTTTCCGTTTATTCGTACGCGCATGTTTGTGTTCGTTCGAATAAATGTACTGTGTCCGGCCTTTCGTGTCAATGCCAGTCGCTAATAGTTTTGAATTGATCAAAAACCGTACGTCCGTATACCCAGGAGGAACATAAATTGAGCGTATCTTCTCAACGACAGACGGGGGAGCCGCCTTTCCTGTTCGTTCGTCGACGTACGACCGAGAGTGTTTGACGTACGGCATTCCTTTTTTTGTTTTTTTTATCGAACGGAGATTTTTTTAGAAGATCACAGTGGGGAAAGGCACGCGGTCCCACAGGCGCAGCACAGGCGTCACCACCCACTTCTTCAGACGGTTCAGCACGGTCTTGCGCTCCTTCTTCCAGCTCACGTGGATCACCACGGCCTCGTCGGGGTCCATGCGGGGACGCAGCTCGCACTTGACACCGGGCATCTCGTGGCGAATCAGCGCGCACACGTCGCGCACGCCGTTCTTGGCCAGCACGCGGCGAGCGAACTCGATCTTCAGGGCCGCGAACGCAGCGTCCAGGTGCACCGAGTTACCGCGGTCGCGGGTGCACGCCATGTAGGTAATGGCCGCGCGCGAACGGGGGAACTTCTCCACGTAGTTCGCAAAGTCAATGTTACGGGTCCAGGTCAGCTCGAACTGGCAGTACGACTGGTCCTCCTGAGCCGCAATGCGGGCCGCGGCAGCCACCTGATCCGCAATGTTGTTCAGGTGAAGAGTGGCGGTATGCTTCAACACATTCGACCACCACTCGGACTGGGCCGCGAGTGAGATGGACTCCTCGGCGTTCTTACGCGACACACGGATCGAACGGGTCGCGTCCTGCACCGAACGGAGAGCGTCCGCCGACATGACGGGGCGACGAGGAATGGGGGCAAGCTCGTCCACGGGCGGGGGCACCGCAGCCGCAGGCGCAGCAGGTACTTCAGCGGACACCACGGGCGCCGCAGGGATGGTAATTTCTTCAGCAGGGGCAGACATTCTTTTTTACTTGGATACGTCCAAGAATTTTTTTTTGTTCCGAAAAATTGGCAGCCGAATTAATCAAGTTTCTTCCAACGCAAATCAAACAAACACACTATGAACTCCGTCCGCGAAGTCCTCGTAGAAGCCGCTGCGAAGCGTACCGCCGGTACCGACCTGACCGAACTCGAGAAGATTGTTCTCTGGAAGATGGGCGAGGACATGCCCGAGTGCACACGCTGGTCGGACGCCTTTCGTGATTTCCATTCGCTTCTCGCTGCAACCGAACTGCCCGCGCCCGTGCCTCTTTCGGGCGGTATGTACTGCTGGGAACTCGATTCGCTCGAAGAGTACAAGTGCGTCGCCATGGGCGAAGGCGGGTACGGCATCCTCGTCCACACCCGTACGGGCGCAACTGTGCAGCACATCCACATGGATCAACTTACCACACGTAGCCCTTTCGGAAGGTACGAACGACTCGGCAAGGTCGCACCTGGAAGCACGATTTACTACAATGTCATGGGGACGAATGACACGCCGTGCTGGACCGCGCACCAACTCGTTTCGTGCGACGAGACGAACGTCGTCCTTCGAAACTCACGAGGCGGCAGCGTGATCATCCCCGCAGACCGCAAGGACACAATCGTCTCGTACGTCCCGCCCGTGTGGTCGAGCTTTTTTAACGGCAAGATCGAGTGGCGTCTCGATCCGTTCACACAGTTCCTGTACTTGGATTACGGCAAGTACACCGGCGGAGGCACGTTAAAGTGCCGTGAGGACATCGACCGTGCCACCGACGCACTCAAGCGTGACCTCCCGGGCCTCTGGGCCGCGTGGAACTTCCTCAAGACGTCGTCGGACTTTGTGTTCAAGGTGCCCGGGTACGAGTATGCCGTGTGGACCTCGGTCGAGACTTGGGCACCCCCGTCGTGCTGGACACACGCTCGTTCCATTCCTGGCAACGCCATCCCGGCCGTGTGGGCGCGCGGAAGTTGTACACTTCGGATCATTCATGGTCCGTCGATCCGTACGGGCTGGTACATCTCGCCCTGGGGCTTGCGCTTCACAAACTCAAACGTGAAGATCGACTTGGGGTCGTCGCACGTGTTCCACATCGCAGACCTCGAAGCCCGGTTCACACTCTGCACGCTCAAGTTCGACAACGCGGAAGAAGCCCAGACCTTCACAGACATGTACGCACACGCCTGCACGGTGTACATGCGAACAGATGTGCAACTCTGTGCCGCCGCAGCGGGTGGTGTGTAAACAAACAAGAAATCGAACAAAGTCGTTCTGTTACGTACGGCTACTTGAATAAAAAAGAATGTTTGCGTTTACGTTTGTGGCTGTGGACGTCGAAACGACCGGCTTAGACAAACGGTCCAACCGAATCATATCTATTGGAGCAAAGGTACTAAACACACACGAAGTCCGAACCGACGCGCTCCAACCTGTACGGACACACTCGGCCTTTCATGCGTTTGTGAATCCGGGTCAGCCCAATGGCGCGTTCGAAATCAATCACATCCCGGACGAGTATCTCATGGATAAACCGGGGTTTGTGAGTGTCGCGCGTGACTTTTGGAACTGGGTGTACGACGTGCATCGCGTGTGTCACACGCCGGTCGTTCTGGTCGGACACAATTTCGACAGTTTTGACGAACCGATGTTCGCGGCCGAACACGTTCGGAACAAATGTCTTGAACTTGTGCCGCGCGACATTCTCTACAAAGTCGATACGATGAAACTGTTAAAATATGTGTTTCCCCAGACGGTCAAGTCCGTGCCGTACGGATTGCCTGTGGGCTTCCACGGCCCGAACAGTTACCGTCAGGCAGACATTTATGAATTTTTGTTTGGCGAGCAGCCCCACTTGCAACATTCGGCGTTGGGGGACGTGTGTGCGCTCGAACGGATTCTCATGCACCCGTCCGTGTATCGTCTCTTGTCCGAACTGAAACGTCCGGACCCGATTGCGTTTTGAATGTTGTCGTATTAGTACGTACCAAACATAAAAGAAAACAAAAAAGATGATTTACGTCGCGGATCTTGGAAGGTGGGTGAATGTCCGCAAGGACTCGAACCTCGCCGGTTTGTTTTACACAATTCAAGACACACGTCCCCACGCGATCCGTCGTGCAGAGATGATTCTCGGATGGAGCATCGTGTCTCGTACGAAAGACTCGCACGAAGACCTTTCGTACACGTACTACTTTGTTTCGCCCAAGTCGGCGGCGTCCCAGTTTGGCGAAGAGCTCGACGTGACGCTCGAGCGCGTCGTGAACTTTTACGATCGCCGCGACTACATCTTGATGCAGAACAACATTCACTGCGCGGACTGGTGGAACATGGACCGTTTCGTCGTGCTTGAACCCGACAACGTCAAGATGCCGACCGCAACCCCGATGGACTCCATCAACCGCCCCGTGCTCGCGTACGAGTTCAGCGCGAAGACTGGACGGCTCACACCTCCCCCGCACATCCGCCAGCGGCTCCAGGAGCTCAAGGCTGCAGGTCAGATCGTAGACCCGATTGCGTTCGTTGAGGCGGACGCGTAATGTTGCTTGTCGTGTGTAAACAAAAAAAATGCAAACGGTCGTTTTGCTTGAGTTCTTTGACATTCCCGATTTCTCGAAATGCAAGCACATTATTTGCGTCACACAGCGTGCATACGAACGCGTCCTTTCGGCTTTGTACGGAAACGAGTACCCCGAACAACTCGTCTGCGAACTTTTGTACCCGGACGTTTGCGTCCAGTTTTTTGGATCAGAACCCTTTGACTCCACACAGATTTCGCTCGACGGCGAACACACCCTGCGCGACTACCTTCCGCCCGTACCGATTGACATCGTCGTGCGAGACATCCATCAACTCACAAATTTCGCTCACAAGGACTCGTACGTCTACACACAACCAAACGGCGGCGCGTATCTGTCAGACGTCGTCCCGGGCGACACGAATATATTGAGCTTTCTAGAGTTCGTGCGTTGTTTGTACGCACGCATGCTGTGCTACAAACATAGCCCGAAAGCAGCGCCACCGAATCCCCGGCGGACTCTCTATGTCCGAGGGGGCGGGCAACACGGGACAGTCGGATGGGGGGCCGTGAGTGCCGTCTTGCGCCACGCCTCGGCTCCGTTCGAGTATTTCGCAGGAGACAGTTTTGGGGCAGCGATTGCCGTCATTTCCGCACTCGACATCTCCGGGACTCAGTTGTTTTTCGACCGTGTCATCGAGACGTGTCACCGGATGCAGCTCGACGAACGCAACCGTCCTTTGGACAGAAACGCCGCGATCGAGTTCGTGTGCGAGTCTTTGCACGAGCACATCGACCGCACTTTGTCCGACCTCGACTTGCCGGTCGACATTCTTGTCTCAAACCTGGCGCGCGGTGTCGAGCACGCCGTTCTCAATCGTCACACGGCTCCAGATATGAAACTCAAAGACGCGCTCGTTGCTTCGATGAGCATTCCTGTGATCATCGGAGAACATTCGGGGTTTTTTGACGGCGGCTTGACCGCGTGGGACTACGTCGACCGACTGGGAGCCGACAGTGTCGTTGTCGGGCTTGCGACGTCGAATATGTCCATGGAAGCACTCAGCGTGTTCGGTTCAAGTGGAATTGCGATTGACGGATTGGTACGTATGTGGCAAGAACTGACTGGACAAAAAGACGCCTTTTGTTGTCATAAGCCCTACCGGCAACTGTGTGTACCCGTACGTGACCCCAACGTCTCCATCCTTGGAGGCATGATCGGAACGACCTCGTGGCACATTTTAAACTTTCAATTTGGGTTTGACGCCGTGTCGTCGTCTGATGTACTACTTTAATAAATGCCCGGACGGTTGCAACGGAGTGTGTCGCGCGGGTCGCGCGGGTCTGAGCTTTGAATCACACCTGCCGTCTTGCAGTTCGGGAAGTAGTCTGGGGCCGCCACGAGTCCGTGCTTCTCCAATTTTTTCACGTCCGGGTTCTGTTCGGTCGAAAAGTCGTTCAAGTAAGGCAGGTTCGGGTCGCGCAATGTGCCCGTGAGAACATGTCCCATGGTCGGAAAGTCCGGCACGAGACGCAGAAGGTCTTTCGGCTGTGCGGACCCGTTCAGGAAATCCGCCATGGTCGGACGACCGAACGCAAAGGACGGAGACGTGTTGAGTTCCTCGAGCTTGCCAATATTTGCTGTGAGAAGGTCATGTGCCACAGTTTCTCCCAACGGGACAGTCGGGTTCAAGTTCGAAGGATTCGGGTTCGGGTCGTACTTCTTCGGCTCCGGTACGGGCACTTTCGGTTTTTGTTCCTTTTTCGATTCTGCTGGTTCTTCTGCGCTGAACTTGGACATGGCTTCGCGGATGGTTGGTGCCCACGCGTCCGTTCTCGTGATGATTATACACACCAGTAAACCGATCACAAAGATGAAACTGTTCTGGTGCTTAAAACTTGCGACGAACGACAAAAACAAAATGATCAACGCCAGCAAGGACAAGACAAACTTTGACTCGATAAACATTTTTCTTTTTTCATTCGCGCAAATACATTTTTTTCAGAGAGGCATGTTCGACACGTCCATCAGCAAATCAAGCAAACGCTCGTCGAGTTCCATCTTGTCCAAATACGACGCGAAATACAAAATCAACGTCAGGGCACTCTCCTTGTCCACAAAACAACCAAACACATCGAACGTCGCCGGAAGAACACCCGTGCGCACAAACTCAGACGCGCGCCTTCCGTCCGGGCTGTCGTTCGGCTGGTCGATCAAGTTCGCCACATACACAACGCGCGCGACACGAATGTGGTCTTCCAGCGACCACGTGTCTGGGTCGTACGTCACCTTACACAGTTTGCAAAAAATGTCCATGGACAAAGAGGAGTCGTTCAAGCAGACGATTCAACTTCACCGGGACGTGGTTGTCCAGAAAAAGTTCGAGCTGTTGTGTTGACAGAAACGGACTCGCTTGTGCGAAGGGGTAAATCAGATCGCGGCCGCGCAAGTTCAAGACGAGGTCACGCACGTCCTCCACTAGACTTTGAAGCGCTGTGCGCAAGGTCTCGTCCGAAAACGAGGCCGACAGAAACGGAAACAAACGGACCGTCTCGAGCAGGTCCCGAAACAATTTTTGCCCCAAAAGATCTCCTGTCCGCGTATCGATCCAATGTTGTGTCGAACGAAAATGTAAACGGCCTAGCTCCACTCGTAGCTGCGCAGACGAAACTTGTTGCATTTTTTATTAAAAAGAAATTTATGTCAACAATCCGACCTGGATCCGTAAGACATGCATCAGCTCCTTGCACGCGAGCTGCTCCGCCTGTGCAATCGTTTTGGCCGAACGACGGATCGTGTGACGCCCCAGCGAAACCCCCACCGGGATCGACTGGATCGTTTCCGACAACTGGGGGTCGCGGTACCCTCGCACGCGGAAATACTCGACACGTTCGGGGCTGTACTCACACGTCAACTCTACGTGATGCGTAATGATTCTGCGCGACGTGGGTGTCGGTTGCACGACCGTCTGCGTATTGTTCCACTCCAGTGAATGCAAAATCTGTTTCGCCTTCAGACGGACGACGTAATCCTTAAAGTTGTTGTCCACGCGGAGGTCGTGCATGATGTTTGTGAACCTCGAACGAAGCACGCGCCACAGAAAGTCGGTGCATTTCTGCAGGCCGCAATGCAGATACTTTTGTTGGTCCTCGAACAGAGCACCAACAAAACCTTCAAACACGTTTTCGTACAAGTCGTCCCCCGCTGTCATGTCCGGGTGCTTCTTGACAAAGTTTGCAATGCCAGTGTGTCGACACAGCTCGGCAAGTCCTGACTTTTGTTCGACATTGATGCGCACGCGCGACAAAAACCCCTCGTCCTTGTCCGGGAACAAACGGATGAGAATCATCGCAAGACTCGCGTGGATGATCGAGTCCCCGAGAAACTCAAGCTTCTCGAAATTGTTTCCGTACACAACATGCGCGTCTGTCGTGTAGAACGGATGGACGGCCGTATGTTCGGACATGAACGTCGTGTTATACACGGACGCGTGTGTGAGCGCGGCCCAGTAGAGTTTGAGATCGCGCGGAACGATTGGATGTAAAATCCGCTCGAGCTCCGCACGACTGATCGGGGGGCGTGCGAAAAAATCGCCCGAAGACATTTTCTTTTCTTTGTTCCTTCTTTGCAAAAAAGATTTAGCAGAATGTCCGCACCCGAACCACCGACCAACTTCTACGGGTCTCTGAACAAAAACTTGTTCGGCAAGTCGGACGCGTTCACCACGATTATTGGCATGCAATTCATGGTCGCGTTCGTAACGCTCGTATTCGATCCGGTCATGCTCTGGCTCATGCCTGATAAGACATGGTCGAAGTTTGACATTACCTTACCGGACGACGACCCGAACAATGACGAACCCACCACTGTCAAAATCGCCGCGCTGCTCCGAAAGGTCATCATGCTCGTGTTTGTCATTTTCGTCTTCCATTATCTTTAAAAATGGAGAATTACGAACTCGTCGTGGAAAACAACGGGGGGCACCAGTTTATTCACGACGCCGTGCGTGTAGTTTGTCACTTACCCGTGTCCAACGCGATTGTTTACGTCGTTTTATCAAACGCGTTCGAACTCGAACGACTCCGAACTTTACTTACGGAACGCGAACTGACATTTACTTTAAATCGCATGGACTAAAAACATGGAAACGGAAATTAACTCGGCTGGACGGTTCGCATCTGTCGAAATCGTTTCGCGTCACCTCACCACGCTCGGGTCGTATGCTGTCCGAAAAGAACTCATGCTGCCCGTACCAAACTCGACCGAGAAACGCAAGATTCTCGCACGTGACGCTCTTGCCATGTACCGAAACAGTTCGGTCGACGAAAATTGGCACATCCCATTTCTCGCTCCGCTTGGAAACGAACAACGAATGTACCACATTCCGCTCGACATGTTTCAATGGCCACACAAGATCATTGTGCGAACACCGAACTCGGTCGCACTTCCCACCCCCGGTTGTCTTGCGGGCATGGACGTACTCATTCATACACCCAACGTGCCAAAATTTCTTTGGCTCGAGCTCGTGTACCAAAAGCAGTGTGGTTCCGTACAAAGTCCGGACGTCCTTCTTGTAAAACCGAATCGAGTTGAAGAAGCAAAGGAACCCGAACCCGACGAAGATGAAGAACCCGACGAAGATGAAGAACCCGAAGAAGATGATGAAGAAGTCGACGAAGATGCCGACGAGGACAGGACTTACTGGGAAGAAATGCTGGTCGAAGAAAGATACCGGTGTGATTAAACTTTAAGGTAATACGTCGTTTTGTTTAGTGCATAATCGTAAGCTGAATCAGTCGTTTTGAGAAGAAACAACAACAAAACATGCTATTGCGAGGCATCTTGGACGGGGTCAACCATCCCCTTGCGAACCCCGTGCGGGATTTCGCATGGGAAGAGTTCGTGTCGAGACAAAACGCACCGTTTGGCGTGCCTCGCTTCGAAACGCGCGAAGCCGCTTTGGAAGCATACCACGCCATCCCGCCGACAAGCGCTGTCGACTGCGTTGATTCGTGGGACGTGCTCGAGAAAGTGATCATCCCAATCCTCACTTGCTCGAAGGAGTCGTTCGGACTCGAACCAAGCACGGTCGAACCGTCCGTCGATGAAGACTTTTTCGAACGCGTGCTCTTGCCTACCGTCTCGAAACTCGAGCAGACGGTACACTCGTCTGAACACGGACGCGACATTCCTGGTACCGTTCGGTTTTTGTTTGAGTACATGCGCGCCGGAATTGTCGTGAGAATCGTCCACGGCAAAATTGTGTGCTTCTGCTCCTTTTACAACCCCGACTTCCGCAACACGTGGCCAGACGATTTCCCGCGTGGCGCATCCAAGTTCCGAACGGGTTTGCCCAAGGAGAAGTGGTGGGCGAACGGCGGCATCCTGTGCACGGAAGCATACCCATGGGGTACGCACTTTGTCATGCAGATCAAAGACATGATCGCGGAAGCCGCGCAGGCGTTTGGCATCACCGACGCCGTCTTCTGCATCAACAAGCGTGACTTTCCTCAGTTTAAGTTCAACCCCCGCCTGAACACGTTCGTGGAGCCGTACGGGTTCCTCTTCGACAGGGACGACCGTGACTTTTATCAAGACGTTCCTCTGTCGGTCGACCCGCCTCGTACGATGCTGCCCATGCTCAGTTTTTACGGCACGCACTCTTTGAGATTTACCGACATTCTCATTCCGCCGACGGAAGACTGGGAAGCGTCGAGAAAGGTCATTTACATGCCGGGCATGACCAATCGGACAAGCCTGACACTCTCAGCCGTGCGAGACCTCACGCGCGTCGTTCCGACACAGATCGGAGATTTTGCGACCAAGAAAGACAAACTTTTCTTTCGCGGAACGGCGACGGGTTCGGGCACAACTGTGATCACGAACCAACGCATGCGCGCCTTCCGGCTCGGACAAAAACTCGCAGACCCCCGTGTGGACATTCGCTGTGTCTCGCTCAGCAAGCGACTCCATAAACATTTTGAAGAGTCGGTCGCAACGATCGACTCCGTCCAGTTCCCCGTCAGTCAGACGTTTTACGTACCCATGTCAGAACAGATCCAGAACAAGTTTTTATTGTACCTCGAAGGACACTGTGCGGCCTGTCGTCTGGGGTCGATGCTCGGCTCGGGGTGCGTCGTTTTTAAAGCAGACTCGACGTGCGTCGCAAGCGAACTCTGGTTCACGCACCTCCTGCAAGAAAACGTACACTATGTACGTGTTCGTGCGGATTTGACCGATCTGGTCGATAAGCTGAATTACTTCATCACCCACCCGTCCGAGGCCGAGCGGATCGCGCGCAACGCTCGGAACTTTTACGAGACGTATGTCACACATGCGAACCTGGTGAACTATGTCGGCTGTGTGCTGCTTGGTGTGGTTGTGTAAATTTACTTTACGGACTTACGTACGTGTGTTCTTTTTTGTTTTGCATGAAAAGCTTGAAGTTGACAACCGAGTTTTAATATATAAAAATGGCTTGCGTCATTTGCTTGGACGAAGAGATTCCCGGTGATGTTGTACCGTGCAAAACATGTTTCGGAGTCAAGTTTCACGAGACGTGCCTGCAAGAGTACAAACGCAACAAACAGGTTTGTCCGACGTGCAAGGCCCCATTCGAACATGTACAAGAACCCGAATCCCAACGAATCTCCGAACAGGAACATATTATTGGAAGAATCCGTGACGACTCATGCGTGATTCTTACGGACGCATATCGGACGGCCGTGTTCTTTCAGTTTATGCTGATGATGGTGACGATCGCGTTCGTTCCGCGACATCAAACGATGACGTTTGCGAGTTTGTTGGTGACGATGTTGGCTCTCGTATGGTCGCAGGTGTTCGACGGCGTCGCCAGTTTGTTCGTTGCCTTTCGGTTGCTTGCTGCAATGGGGTGGAGTCTGACGGCTGTGAACACGATCATATATGACCAAAGTGTATTGATGATTGCATACGTTTGTCTTTCGTGCGCGAACATGTTGGTGTATATCGTTCGTCACTCGATGCGCACAAACGTCGCGTCTGTCCAACCTGAATGAATAATGAATGGATGGATTTAATTACGTATCGCTGTCAACCCAGCAGCAAATCCAGCGACAAAGTGTAGTGCGCGAATTAAAGGTTCACGTCCGTCGCCACTTCCTCGGAACGTGGTTGAAAATCTTCGTACAGAAAAACGCGAAAACATTTTTGTTTTAAGAGGCTCACACAAAAAACATGTCACGCACGGACGAACCCGTTTGTCACAAACATTGCACGCATGTTTCCAATCACCTCTGCCACGACCTCGTTCGGTTCCGTGCGTTGCGGATTCAGGATTTCGACGTCGCGCGATCCATCGTAGCTCGTGCGGAGTCCCGCATGGAGGTCGTACACGTCGCCGACGTTCCCCGAAATCCAGCCGCTCGATGTTGGGATCTGACGCACGAGGCCGTTCTCGTCCAACGAAAAGACCATAAAGATCTCGACGGGGTTGTACGGGTTACTAAAATCGCCGCCGATCTGACTCAGAATTTCGAGATTCAGTTCGGCCTTTTCCTGTGCCGTCCAGTTCTCGACCGTGTCTTCGTACGTGACACGCTGGGTCACGACCGAGCTACAGTACGGATGCATCGTCGGGACATACAACTCGTACGGCTTGTGCATTTTTGTTTTTTAACAGATTGTTCTTCTTCTATTTGAAAACCGCACGGACCCCCGTTTGGAAAATAAAAACAAAATGCGAGGGGACGGACGTGTTTCCGTCCGTAATTACACATTCGACATGTCCCACGAAATCTCAAGCGCAAAGTTGTCGTACGCCTGAACCTTGTATTCGAGTTTGGTGAGAGTTCGGTACAACCTCTTTTGAAATTTCGCTTGAGGGATCGCGACGCCGTTGAGCGTGTTCGGAATGTTTAGCAATATTTTTTGAATACCCTGTCGTTGTAAAAAATGGATTTGTTGTGCCACTTGCTTCAAGTACTTCTCGTACTCGGCCTCTTGAAGTAGACGGACACGCTTGGCTTGTTCAATCGTCTCGCGAAGTAACTCCATGTATCTGTCTATTTATTTGTGGGGCAATCACAAAATGTCTGCAAGGATTGCAGCGTGATACGCAATCATCGCGCTCGCAACCAGCTGCAAAAGCTGACGGGCGATTTGGGGATAAATGCCGAGAACAAGGATAACAGGTGCAACAAGCGCCGCGTGGAAGAGATATATCCATCGTTTCGTGTTCTTTAGGAACTTGGACGCGTGGTACGCACCAATGACAAGACCCAAGACAACAAACACCCACCACCATGCTTCGACGAATGTCTGCGAATAAATCTTCGGATGAAGTGCGGCAAGCAAAACGGCACCTCCTGCAATGTGCGCAATTGAAACAGCTCCCATTTTTTTCTTTTGTAAGGACACATAAAGAAAAAAAATAAGATGTCGGATTCATCAATCTACCCAAACGCGTCCGTGCTGGTAAGCGAAGCATTTCTCGCGTTGTTCCCACAGGTCATCAAACAAAACGAGCTTGCGACGATCCAGCTTCAAACAATCATTCGTGTGCTTACCATCTCAGCAGTCGCATGGTTGTACGTGCGTGTGTACGAAAAACGACCGACCCCGAACGTGTCAATCAAATCCGGGTTTGTCAACACGATCCACATCATCGCGTCATACACTGCTTTTCAGAACATGGACTCCTCAGACGCACTCACAATCTTCTATTCGTATCCCATCTGGAATATTCTACTCGCACGCATCCTGCTCAAGGAAGAGATCAACATCCGGCGCCTTCCGATTGTCGGCCTGTCGCTCGTGGGTGTGCTTTTCGTGCTGGAGCCCTCGGCCAAAAAATCGCCCAAACAAGTTGTCGGCATTGTAGCCGCACTCATCGCTGCTTTGTCCGAGTCGTACCTGTACACAACCTTTCACGACAAAGAAATCGAAGAGACACCGTCTGAACGGTTACTGGGTCAGTACATCGGCACGATTCCATTCGTGCTCGCATGGGTCCTGATCTCTCAAAAGTGGTTCGCGAAAAACACGTCCGACGTCCAACAGAAAACCCTTATCGCCCAAATCTTCGTCTTCAACTTGCTCATCGGATTCGGTATGCATCTCCTGCGCGCATACGGTGCTCGCTACGCCCGTCCGGAGTCGTTCGCGGTCTTAAGCACCGCGGGCGTGTTCTTCGGTTTCTTGTTTCAGACTATCTTCGAAAAGAAGGCACCGTCGTTTTACAAAATTATCGGCGGCCTGCTCATCGTCGCAGGCGGCGCTGTCACGAGCTATCTTGATTACATGGACGACACAATCGCAAAAACATCAGAAGAAACGGTTTCGCCCGTGTAAAAGTCAACTACGTGTGGCCAGTAGAACAACGCTCGTTGCACATTCGTAAGCGGAACGTCGTACAGCGGGTTCAGGTTTCGAGAAATGGATTCGTTCGGTTCGAATCGTGGAGCGTACGCGTTCCAGATCGCAACGGGGCAGAACGATTCTTCGTACGGCAAAGGAATGTACGCAGGAAGCATTTTTGATTTATTATGTACACACTCCAAATTAAAAACAAAAACCGAACGGATGACAATCTTTCTTGTCGACCCATCAACGCCCGAACTGTTTCAGCCGGACCTGTTCCCTCCCTTGCAAGGCGACTTTTATGTTCTCATTCAAGGAGCACCTTCGGTCGCACATGTTGCGCTGGTAAAAGGCATGTTCCCGGACCTCACACGCGGGAA
>JACCDO010407301.1_pt1 | contig 21467 bp, 19 predicted proteins | sample 7446101 | NCBI WGS metagenome assembly JACCDO01 (sample SAMN15323440, study PRJNA562643) | freshwater metagenome | isolation source: river surface water | place: USA:Blue River Watershed | collected 2017-08-16
CCGGCGGCCCCTCTTGGGAGGTTACAGGCGCAACGGGGGCCGCAGAGGGTGCAGGCACCGCCGCACCGAGGGCAGGCTCACCCACCCCTTGAGCCGTACCACTGGCCTGGATCAGCTTATCCAGCGGCAAATACAGCAAATTGCTACCGGACTTAGCATCCACCAACACCTTGCTGGTATTGGATAAGACTTGTTGCACCGTCTCGATGTAGAGGCGAGAACGCATGACCTGCGGCGCTTTGTCGTACTCAGCCAGCACATCCTTAAAGCGCGCTGCCTCACCTTGGGCATTGGCTACCACGCGGGCTTTGTAACCGTTCGCTTCGGCCATGAGACGCGCCGCCGTACCACGGGCACGGGGAATCACGTCGTTAGCGTAGGCTTGGCCTTCGTTTTTCTGACGTTCCAAGTCTTGCCCTGCTTTAACGGCATCATCAAAAGCCGCTTGCACTTGCTCCGGCGGCTGGGTGCTTTGCATGGTGACAGAGCGAATTTGCACGCCGGTCTGATAGCGATCCAAAATGTCTTGCATCAATTTGGCCGTAGCAGCGGCAATTTGATCCCGACCTTCATAGAGCACAAAGTCCATGTTGCTCTTGCCGACCACTTCACGAATCGCCGTTTCTGCCGCACCCAATACCGCCTCGTCAGGACTGCGATTGTTAAACAGATAATCCTTGGGATCTTTCAGCAGATATTGCACTGCAAATTCCACACTGACGATGTTTTCGTCGTCCGTCAGCATCAGCGCTTCTTTTAGCACTTTGTTCTTTTCAGAACCGCGATAGCCCACTTCCACCGTGCGCACCCCGGTCACATTGACCAGCTCATGACTTTCAAAGGGATAGGGCAAGCGCCAACGCAGGCCTGCTTCGGTGGTTTCTTTGTAGCGCCCAAATTGCAGCACCACACCCCGTTGGCTGGCATCCACGATATAGAAACCGGAGGCCATCCACAGCACCAACACTAACAGCAGTAACAGCCCGACTCCGCCCCCAAGACGGCGCAAATCAAACTGAAACGGTGGACGACCATTGCGGCCACCACCGCCGGGGAAACCGCCCCCACCGTTGTCCTCGTGGTCGCGGCCTTTTTGTCCCATCATGCCAGACAGGCGCCGATTAAAATCGCGCCACAACTCATCCAAATCCGGCGGGCCATTACGATTACCACGACCCCATTCTGGGTCGTTCAAAGACATGAGTATTCCTGCTATCACTTCGGAATCCTGTGTTGTACGGAGATTGGCTGCTGAAGAAGACGCACCAGAGAGGGCAAATAGCTAAGCCTCTCCAGGCTCAGTGACATAAACGGCAGATTGATATGGGCTGGTTTCACCGCTTTGGAGACCTCGACGTGCGTGGGCTTCCGCCGCTTCAACCAGGGTCGCACGCAGTAGATCCAGGCCTTGCCCGGTGCGCGCACTCAAACGAACGCGGCAGATTCTACCATACTCGTCTCGCTCCACTCCCGGCTCGCCGTCCCTAACGTCGATCTTGTTCCACACCAAAATTTGTGGCACTTGCGCAGCGCCAATTTCTTCAAGCACTTGATTAACAGACTGAATCTGCTGTTCTCGATCAGAACTCGCCGAGTCCACCACATGCAGTAACAAATCTGCACAGGCGGTTTCTTCCAACGTAGCCTGAAAAGCGGCGACCAAGCTATGGGGCAAATCCCGGATAAACCCTACGGTATCCGATACCACGATCTGCCCGACCTCCCCTAAATACAGACGACGGGAGGTGGTATCCAGGGTGGCGAAAAGCTGATCCGCCGCATAAGCGCCCGCATGAGTTAAGGCATTGAACAGCGTCGATTTACCGGCATTGGTGTAGCCCACCAAAGACACGGCCAGCAATTCATTGCGACCACGGGCGCGCCGCCGCACGCCCCGTTGCCGAGCCAGCAAAGCCAAGCGTTCTTTGAGCAACTTGACCCGTTTACCGAGTAAACGCCGGTCGGTTTCGAGCTGCTTCTCGCCAGGGCCCCGCAAGCCAATGCCGCCTTTTTGCCGCTCCAAGTGCGTCCAACCACGCACCAAGCGCGTAGACATGTGCTCTAACTGAGCCAATTCCACTTGCAACTTACCCTCAAAACTCCGGGCACGCTGGGCAAAAATATCCAAAATCAAAGCAGTACGGTCAATGACACGACAGCCCAAGATTTTTTCTAGGTTACGTTGCTGGGCAGCGGAGAGCTCATGGTTAAAAATGACCACTTCCGCACCCACGGCTGCACGGGTGGTCGAAATTTCTTCCACCTTGCCCTTGCCAGCAAAAGTCGCTGCGTCCGGCGATTGGCGCCGTCCACGAATAACATCCAGCGCCTGAACCCCTGCGCTGGACACTAAAAGTTGGAATTCGGAGAGACGCTCGGCGAAGTCACCTTCGCCTAAGTCCAGTTGCACCAGTAGTGCCGTTTCCCCAGAACTGGGACGATCAAACATAGATCAAGCCAACACTGAGAAAACCGGAACGTCCCAAAGAGATGTGCTTAGGCCTCACCGGTTTCGTGGTTGATGGTCACGGGGCGGGCGGGCACGATGGTGGAGATGGCATGCTTATACACCATTTGGGTAACGGTGTTTTTCAGCAGAACCACGTATTGATCGAAAGATTCCACTTGGCCTTGCAATTTAATGCCGTTAACCAAGTAAATCGAGACGGGAATATGCTCCCGACGCAGGGTATTGAGAAACGGGTCTTGTAAAAGTTGCCCTTTATTGCTCATGTTGGCCTCTCGCCTTATAAAAATAATGTTTGCGTAATGTAAGACATTTCCCGGCCTGACGCCAGCCAATTCAAGAGCAAGGGCTGGCGGGAGAACGGTGCTTGAATTCTCACTACACGATTAGTCTTTATCCACGTAGGGATTACGGGTGACTTTGAACTGAATGCGCAAGGGCGTGCCTTGCAGCTTGAAATACTCCATGAAGCAACGCTCCAAGTAGCGCTTATAGGTATCCGCCACATGATCCAAGGCATTGCCGTGAATCACAATAATGGGCGGATTGCTACCACCTTGGTGGGCATAGCGCAACTTGGGACGGAAAATACCATGGCGTGCCGGGGCTTGTTTCGCCACGGCGTCAATCATGACTCGGGTGAGCTTCGGCGTTGGCAGTTTCGCCATAGCGGCTGCAAATGCCCCATCCACCGAACGCATCAGACCATTGACGCCCTCGCCTTTCAGGGCCGAAATAAAGTGGGTACGGGCAAAAGACAAAAAGCTCAACTTACGTGCCACATCCGCCTTGATACATTCCCGGCGGTAGTTATCTACGTCATCCCACTTATTGATCGCCAACACCAGCGCACGCCCGGCTTCCACACAGAAGCCGGCAATATGAGCATCCTGGTCAGAAATGTCTTGGCTGGCGTCCAACACCATCACCACCACATTACATTCTTCGATGGCCTGCAAGGTTTTGATAACAGAGAACTTCTCAATAGCCTCAAAGACTTTGCCACGCCGCCGCAGACCTGCGGTATCAATCAGTGTGTAATCCTTACCATTGCGCTGGAAAGGCACAGCAATCGCGTCGCGAGTGGTGCCCGGCATGTCAAAAGCAATAACCCGCTCTTCACCCAACAAGGTATTAATGAGGGTGGATTTACCCACATTGGGCCGCCCCACCACCGCCACTTTCACGCTGCGATTGCTATCTTCTTCGTCCTCATCCAGCGGAAAAGGCGCCAGAGCCAATTCCAACACGGCCTTCACACCATCGCCGTGGGCAGCGGAAATCGCATAGGGCTCACCACAACCCAGTTCGTAGAACTCTGCGGCCACCACGCCGTGATTCATGCCTTCCGCTTTATTAACGGCCAGCACCACCGGACGACCGCTTTTACGCAGGCGTAGCGCAATTTCTTTATCTTGGGGAGCAAGACCCACCCGGCCATCGACAACGAACAACAGCACATCGGCTTCGGCAATAGCTTGCTCCGCTTGCCGGGCCATTTCTTGCAAAATGCCCTCCGTGGCCAAAGGCTCAAAGCCGCCCGTATCCACCACCAAATAAGGCCGATCTGCGCCACGGCCTATGCCGTAGTGACGGTCTCGCGTTAAGCCCGGAAAATCCGCCACCAGGGCGTCTTTAGAACGGGTTAAGCGATTAAACAACGTGGACTTCCCCACATTAGGGCGTCCAACAATAACAAGCGTGGGTTTCATAATCGGTGCTCGGGAACAGGCTGGAGAACGGGGGAAGCGGCCAGCGCAAAGCCGACTTCTCGCCTCGCGCCCCTGCCCCCCAGCTCCCCGATCAGAATGCTAGAGAAAAAACACTACCCTTGACGGTCTGTACAACAAAACTGCCGCCTTCTTGGGCTAAAGGAGGCGCCACAATGGCGCTGGCGTCGGTATCAATACGGGAGGCCAAACTACCGTCTTCCGTTTTCAACAGATGTACTACCCCTTGGGAATCTGCCACGGCTACAAACTTGCCCATCACCAAGGGTTGCGTCAGGCCACGGCCCAACAATTTATTTTGCTTCCACAGACTGGCGCCACTGTCACGATCCAGCGCCTGCAATGCGCCGCTATCGTCGGATACGAACACACGGGTGCGATCCAAAGCGATGCCACGGCTACTGGACACATCCCGCGCCCACAGCGCTTCGCCGCTACCGGCATCAAAGCATGCCACTCGACCTTGGTAAGCCGCCGCACAGACCACTCGGCCATCCACCACCGGATTGCTACTCACGTCAGCAATGCGCTCCAACTCGGTCGTGCCTTTGGGAATAGCGACCGTACCTTCCCAAATGGGCGAACCGTTACTGGCGTTCAAGGCCACCAACTTGCCACCGGGAAAGCCCGCGTAAATGGTTTTCTCACCCGCCGTCACGCCCACGGCGCTGCGCAACGACAGCGCGGGCGTAGCCCGTTGGTACGTCCAAACTTGCTTACCCGTACCCAGCGCGAAGGCGTTAATACGGTTGTCGCCACTGCGCACCACCACATTACCGCCCACGAATACTGGCGCTGACAACACCTCGGAGCTGACTTGAGCCTTCCATTGCAGCTTACCCAGTGCGTCGTACAACAGCACTTCACCCTTGCGCGTTCCAACCGCCGCATAGCGCCCATCCGAACCCACGCCCCCGGTAATGGGCTGTTCAGCCTTGATGCGCCACACTTCTTTACCGTCTTCCACGCGTACCAAGCTGCCATCAGCCGCCGCAGCCAGCACGACGCTACGCGTCACCGCCGGATGAAACTCAGACTCCCCCGCAACACCAACATGCACTTGCCAACGGCTGGCCAAAGCAGCGCTGGGCGTAAACGAGGTCAATTCCGCCATTTTTCGTTTCGGCGGTTCGGACGAGAACGGGTTGAGCTTATCCAGGGATGAGCACGCGCCCAAACCCAATGCCACAGCCAGCCATGCCAGTTTTTTCATTACTGAGCCCCCAAGGAATCCAGCTTGATGTTGAGCATTTCACGGGCCATTTTTTGGCGGCGCACTTCCCCCGCCTCAGCGCCTTCACCCGTTTGACGCTTGTCTAAAGCCGCTTGATAGGCCTTGCGTGCCTCGTCTTTTTTGCCTTGCAGGGCATACACATCGCCCCGTGCTTCAGCAAAATTGGCCGCGAACGGCGCCATGGGCTCTTTTTCCAGCTGCTTCAGCGCCTCATCAAAGGCTTTTTCATCCATCAACACAGCGGCCAAACGCAAGCGCGCCAACTCCCGCACTTCGTCTTCATTGGCTTTTTCGGCGGCCCACGTCAGTTGCGTCTTGGCGGTTTTAATATCACCCACATCAAGCTGCACCTTAGCGGACACCAAAGCACCGTAACCAGCTTGAGTGGTGCCGGGGAACTTGTCCAACAGCTCACCTGCTGCTTCACGGGCACGCAAGGCATCTTTGCTATTCGCGGCTTTTTCCACCACAGCCAGCACAGCCCCCGCTTGGGCAGACTGATTGCGCTGATACCAATTCCAACCCTGGTAAGCCAAAGAGGCCAAGGCGGCGGCCAGTAATACCCCCGTCACCTGATTGCCATGCTGCTGCCACCAGGATTTGATGCTGGAAATCTGTTCCTGCTCTTCTAGGTCAAAAGCCGCCATATCAATCGTTCGCCTCAAATAAATATCCGCTAATTTCTTCCAGCAAATCGGCCCGTACTACCGTGTGCTGAGCCACTTCACGACGCAGGGGCTTTAACACCACGGACTCTTTAGCCACTTCGTCTTCACCAATAATCACCGCCAAGTGGGCGCCGCTGGCATCGGCTTTTTTCATCTGGGATTTAAAGCTGCCGCCACCGCAGTGCATCAGAATGGCCAAACCCGCATCCCGCAACTCTTCTGCCACGCTAAACGCCATGCGCAGCGCCGTTTCTCCGGAATGCACCACATAGATGTCCGGCACAAAACGTTCGTGGCCATGCTGCTCAATCCACAGCGCCATCAAGCGCTCCACACCCAAAGCAAAGCCACAGGCGGGCGCTGGTTTGCCGCCCAATTGTCCGATCAGGCCATCATAACGGCCACCCGCACACACCGTTCCTTGGGCGCCCAGCTTATCTGTCACCCACTCAAACACGGTGAGGTTGTAGTAATCCAAACCACGCACCAAACGGGGATTGATGCGGAACGGCACGCCCATATTGCGCAGCACCAGCTTCACACCTTCGAAGTGTTTCAGGGATTCCTCACCCAAGTGATCCATGAGTTTGGGTGCGTTTTCCACTAACTCCTGCATCTCGGGATTTTTGGTGTCGAGAATACGCAAGGGATTGGAATGCAGGCGGCGCTTGGCATCGGCATCCAAACGATCTTGATGCTGTTCGAAATACGCAATCAACTCGGCGCGATGGGAAGCGCGCTCTTCCGCACTCCCCAAGGTATTGATTTCCAGGCGCAAGTCCGTGAGGCCCAAGTCATCCCACAAACGCTGGCACATAAGAATGTGCTCGGCATCCAGATCGGGGCCATGAAAGCCCAACGCTTCGATACCCACCTGATGGAATTGACGATAGCGGCCTTTTTGCGGGCGCTCATGACGGAACATTTGGCCGAAGTAGTACAAACGCTGCGGTGCTTGATAGAGCAAATTGTGCTGCATCACCGCCCGCACGCACGATGCCGTGCCTTCGGGACGCAGGGTGAGTTGCTCACCATTCAGCGCATCCACGAAGCTGTACATTTCTTTTTCGACGATGTCCGTGACCTCGCCAATAGCCCGCTTAAACAAGGGCGTAGGCTCCACGATGGGGGTGCGGATAGGCCGATAACCGTAGCTGCGCAACCAACTGCGCACGATGCTCTCAAACTTTTCCCACAACTCTGCCTCATCCGGCAGGATGTCATTCATGCCGCGCACGGCTTGCAAAATAGCGCTCATAAGTTTTAACCAGAAATATCAGTTCGTGACGCGCCGCGTTTAACGCAGACGATACGTGCGAGCCACATAGTCATTGATGATGGCTTTAAAATCGGCGGCGATAGTATCACCCTTCAAAGTCACCGTCTTCTCACCATCCACATACACTGGCGCCACGGGTACTTCCCCGGCACCTGGCAAACTAATCCCAATATTGGCGTGTTTGCTTTCTCCTGGGCCATTCACCACACAGCCCATTACCGCCAAATTCATGCGTTCCACGCCAGGATGGTGCAAACGCCACAGCGGCATTTGCTCGCGCACATAGTCTTGAATTTCTTGCGCCAGCTGCTGGAAATAACTGCTGCTGGTACGACCACAGCCGGGACAAGCCGCCACTTGAGGCGTAAACGCCCGCAAGCCCATGCTTTGCAAAATCTCCTGCGCCACCACCACTTCTTTGCTGCGGGCGCCTCCGGGCTCTGGCGTCAGGGAAATACGAATGGTGTCGCCAATGCCTTCTTGCAATAACACCGCCAAAGCGGCTGTGGAGGCCACGATGCCTTTAGAGCCCACGCCCGCCTCGGTCAGGCCTAAATGCAAGGCATAACGGCAGCGTTGTGCCAGCTCGCGGTACACCGCGATCAAGTCTTGCACCGCACTGACTTTGCAAGACAAAACAATACGATCCGCGCCCAAGCCCAGCTGCCGTGCCTGTTCGGCACTCTCCAGGGCGGATGTCACCATGGCTTCGCGCATCACCCCCGTTGCATCTTTGGGCGTGGCACGGCGGCTATTTTCATCCATGATCCGGGCCAACAAGGCCTGATCCAAGCTGCCCCAGTTCACGCCAATGCGCACGGCTTTGTCGTAACGGCATGCTACTTCAATCAAGCTGGCGAATTGCTCGTCCCGTTTCGCGCCCTTACCCACATTGCCAGGATTAATGCGCAGTTTTTCCAGGGCTTCCGCACAGGCCGGGTTATCCCGCAGCAAACGATGACCGTTGAAATGGAAATCCCCCACCAGCGGCACATCCAAATTCATGGCCAACAAACGCTCTTTGATCTTGGGCACAGCCTTGGCGGCTTCGTCGGTATTGACCGTGATACGCACCAACTCCGAGCCTGCCCGTGCCAACTCTGCCACTTGCATAGCAGTGGCAAAATCGTCCGCCGTGTCAGTATTGGTCATGGACTGCACCACCACGGGCGCACCGCCACCCACCTGCACAGAACCTACCCGCACCCCTAGGCTATCGTGGCGCGGCGCCGGGCCGTTGGCCACAGTCGGCAATAAAACGTCTTGAGCCGTCATAATCAATTCAAGGTAAAGCGCGCCACATCCACTTTGGTATGGGGCGTCAGATCCACGGGCTTATCGTCATACTGCACTTGCACATTACGCGCATTGCCCACCACCACATTAAACGGGGCCTTGCCTTCCAGAATCCGGGTATTGCCCGCCGGGACTTTCTGGGAAATCAGCGCCGCACCCTTGGCATCTTTAATTTCTACCCAAGAGTCGCCACGGAAATTCAATACCAGACGATGCACACCAGGCTGAGCCGCCGGAGCCACCGCAGAATTAGCCGCCGCCGAGGGGGCAGGCGTCGCCACAGCGGGAGCCGCAGGCGCGGGAACCTGCGCGCTCACCGACGGCATGGACGGCGCAGGCGGCATGGCATTCACGGGCGGCGCAGGCTGAGGTGCGGGCTGAGCAACGGGCGCGGGGGGCATAGGTGCCGGAGCAGGCACAGGCGCCACAGCAGCGGGAACCGGGGCCGCATTGACAGGGGCCGCTGGCAGCGCTGCCCCTTGGCCAGCGGGCGCCACCACCACTGGCGTCACCGCTACCGCGCTAGCCGACTGGGGCGCGGGCGCGGCGGCTTCGGGGGCTTTAGCCTTACCTAAACCACCCAGCAAACCCGGATTGAGATACCAAGCCAGCCCACCACCGGCCAGTAGCAATACCAACAATGCCCCCAATATCAGTCCAGAACGACTCGGGGTATGGCTCATTTTTACTTCGGCGGGCATGGGCACATCGGTATTACCCGGCTCATGCAAATCCACTTCAGGCAGAGCACTGGCGCGGGCGCTATCCAACAAACGCAACACCTCTGCCGCATCGCAGCCTACATGGCGCGCATAACCGCGCAAATAACCGCGCAAGTGGGTAGCGCTCCCCAAGCTGGCAAACTCATCCCGCTCTAGGGCCTCGATCTGACGCACCTGCAATTTCAACATCTTGCTGAGGTCGTCAATCGACAAACCCTGCGCCTCACGCTTACTACGCAATAGCGCGCCCGGCGAGCTTAGATCATCCAGATCGGCATTCAAATTTTCAGTCATTCAAATTTACCCTGCATCATGGCTTGGTGTTCAGGAGTGCCCCGGAACTTGGAGCGCAGCTGGCTGGCCAAGGCCGTCTCTGTCTCCGTGTTACCCAATTTACGCTCTATGCGTAACGCTAACCAAATCGCCGCCGGATCGGCGGGCATCAGACGCAGCACGTCCTGCATTAAGCGCTGCGCTTCGTAAAGTGCTCCTTTACGGTAATACACCGCGGCCAAACGATAGGCCGCCGCTACATTGCGACCATCGGCCATCAAGGCCTTACGCAAATAATCTTCCGCCGCCTCTTCGTCCCGCAATTTCAACGCACAGAGCCCGGCATTGAAATAGGCCTTAGTGGGCGTTTGATACTGGGGATTCTTTACCGCCGTCAAAAAATAGGAAAACGAATCCCGCGCCCGCTCGCCCTGGCACAAAAACCAACCGTAGTTATTGTTGATTTCGGGATCTTTGGGCGCCAAAGACAAGGCTTTCTCGAAATGGGCCTGGGCCTGAGCCGTCTCCCGCAAATACAGATGCACCAAACCCAATAAGTTATACGCCTGGGCATAACGAGGATCGGCATGCAGAGCAATTTCCGCTTCTTCTAGGGCCGTGCCCATGCGCCCGGCCTGAAAATAGGCCAAACCCAATTCGGTGTGCACCTTGGCCCGACTCTCCCCCGCCGCTCGCTCTTCTGCCGCCGTGGACGAGGAACTCTGGGCATAGGCCAAGCTCATCACCATTCCGGCAACAAACCCGACCCAGCCCCGAAAATTCATACCCGCGCCTCCACCACCGGAATGGCCGCAAGGGCGGTACGCTTGGTTTTATCTTGCACCTGCCCGGCCAACTGACCGCAGGCTGCATCCACATCGTCACCACGGGTCTTACGCGTGGTGGTCACAATCCCGGCCCCCATCAAAATATCCGCAAAACGGCGGATACGCTCAGGCTTAGACCGCCCAAATGGCGCGGCGGGGAAAGGATTGAAGGGAATCAGGTTGAACTTGCACGGCACATCCCGCACCAGCGACAGCAATTCTTTTGCGTCTTGGTCGCGGTCATTGACACCGTCCAACATTACATATTCAAAAGTCACAAAATCCCGTGGCGCTTTTTCTAAATAGCGCTGGCAAGCAGGCATCAGCTCGGCCAAGGGGTATTTGCGATTAATGGGCACCAATTGATCGCGCAAACGATCATTGGGCGCATGCAGGGACACCGCTAACGCCACCGGACATTCGTCACGCAAACGATCCATGGCGGGCACAATGCCAGACGTGGACACCGTCACCCGGCGCCGCGACAAACCATAGGCGTTGTCGTCCAACATCAGCCGCAACGCGGCCACAGCATTTTCAAAATTAGCCAGCGGTTCGCCCATGCCCATCAGCACCACATTGCTAATGACGCGCTCACCGTCGTTCTCGCCGCCTTTCACTGCCCCAAGGGCCTGATTGGCGAGCCAGAGTTGGCCAATAATTTCAGACACAGCCAGATTGCGGTTAAACCCTTGTTTGCCCGTAGAGCAAAACGCGCAGTCCAACGCACACCCGGCTTGGGTAGACACACAAAGCGTGCCCCGATTGGATTCAGGAATAAACACGGTTTCCACCGCGTTGCCCTGGCCCACATTCAGCAACCACTTGCGCGTACCGTCTTCCGATAGCGCATCACGCAGCACCTCGGGCGCCTGCACACACGCTGTTTCTTGCAAGCGTGCACGCAGGCTTTTTGCCACGTCGGTCATCTGCTCAAAGTCACCCACACCGAAACGGTGCATCCAGCGCAATACCTGCCGGGCACGAAACGGCTTCTCCCCTATGGAAGTGAAGTAAGCCGCCAGTCCAGCGGGGTCAAAATCGAGAAGATTAATCATAGACAGCAAGGCCGGAAAACCGGCCTGTTACAACTTAGCGGGAATACACGTTCAGGCTGGGGAAGAAGTAAGCCACTTCCACAGCTGCGGTTTCGGGAGCGTCGGAACCGTGCACGGCGTTGGCGTCGATGCTGTCAGCGAAATCGGCGCGGATGGTACCGGGAGCGGCCTTCTTGGGGTCGGTGGCGCCCATCAGTTCGCGGTTCTTCAGGATGGCGTCTTCACCTTCCAGAACTTGGATCATCACGGGACCGGAGATCATGAAATCCACCAGATCCTTAAAGAAGGGGCGCTCTTTGTGCACAGCGTAGAAGCCTTCGGCTTCTTGACGGGACAGGTGCACCATACGAGCAGCAGCGATCTTCAGGCCAGCGGCTTCGAAGCGAGCGTAGATTTGACCGATCACGTTCTTAGCAACGGCATCGGGTTTGATAATGGACAGGGTACGTTGAGCAGCCATGTGTTTTCTCCAAGCTGATTGAAAAAATAACCCGCGATTCTAACCTATCAACGGCGTTTTCGTCCCTCCAGATCGTAAGAATTCTCACCAAGCCCGCTCCACGATCCAGAACACACGAACACAGATACATAGAGACACGCTTTCCAGAGGCCATAAAACCCGGCGAACGAGGGGCACTTGCTATAATCCCGCCCCGTTCTCCCGACCGGGCTTAATTCGTGAATTCACAACGTCGTTGGCTGGCTTATCTGGCCATGGGTTTTGCAACCCTGTTTCTCATTGGTGCCGCACTCGCAGCTTTAGTCGTTGCTCTTGCTTACCCCAAACTCCCTTCCCTTGAAGTTCTGACGGACTACCGTCCCAAGCAACCCCTGCGCATCTATACCGATGACGGCTATTTGATTGGCGAATTTGGCGAAGAACGCCGCACCTTCGTCCCCATTAAAGACGTACCAGCGGTGATGAAAAATGCCATTCTGGCCGCCGAAGACGAGCGCTTTTACCAGCATGGTGGCGTAGATACTTTGGGCATCATCCGCGCCGCTGTCGCCAATGTCATGAGCGGCGGCAAACGCCAGGGTGCCAGCACTATTACCATGCAGGTTGCCCGTAACTTCTTCTTATCCCGAGAAAAAACCATGAGCCGCAAGGTTCTGGAAATTCTTTTGTCGTTCAAAATTGAGCACAACCTCAGCAAAGACCAAATTCTGGAGCTGTACATCAACCAAATTTATCTCGGCCAGCGGGCTTATGGCTTTGGCTCTGCCGCTCAGATTTATTTTGGCAAGCACTTAAAAGACATTACCGTTGCCGAAGCCGCCATGCTGGCAGGCCTCCCCAAAGCCCCCTCTAGCTACAACCCGGTGGCCAACCCCAAGCGCGCTAAGACGCGGCAGCTGTATGTTCTGGGGCGCATGCTCAACATTGGCTTTATCAATAAAGACCAGCACGCCCAAGCCCAGACCGAGGCCTTGCACGTCAAGCGTGACCCCAATGAATTCGCGGTGCACGCCGACTTTGTGGCGGAAATGGCCCGACAAATCGCCGTGGATCAATTCCACGAAGACGCCTACAGCCAAGGCCTGCGCGTTATCACCACCATCACCCGCAACGATCAAGAGGCGGCCTATACCGCCCTACGCCAAGCGGTGCTGGACTACGACCGCCGCCACGGCTACCGGGGCGCCGAAGCGTTCATGGATCTGAAAGACATCAAATCAGACCAAGACGAAACCCTGGAAGAAGCCCTGCAAGACTTATCAGACATCCCCGACCTGATGCCCGCCATCGTACTGGGCGTGGATTCCAAGGCCTTGCGCGCCTACATTCGCGGCGGCGAAATCATCACCGTCAGCGGCGATGGCTTGAAATTCGCCCAAGCCATGATTGGCGACAAAGCCAGCACCAATCGCCGTCTGCGCCGGGGCGCCCTGGTGCGCTTACGCAAAGACAGCAAGGGCGCATGGCAAATCACCCAGCTCCCGGAAGTCGAAGCCGCGTTTGTTTCCGCCAACCCTCTGAATGGCGCGGTGCGTGCCCTCGTGGGTGGTTTTGACTTTAACCGCAGCAAGTTCAACCACGTTACCCAAGCATGGCGCCAACCGGGCTCCAGCTTTAAACCCTTTATTTATTCTGCCGCCCTGGAAAAAGGTTTCTCACCGGCCAGCGTGCTCGACGACTCGCCCATCACCATTTCGGCGGGTGAAACGGGCAGCCAAGCTTGGGAGCCTCATAACTACGATGGCAAATACGAAGGCCCCATGACCCTGCGCACGGCCCTGACCAAGTCGAAAAACATGGTCTCCATCCGCTTGCTGCAAGCCATTACCCCGGCTTATGCCCAAGACTATGTCACGCACTTCGGCTTCCCCGCCGAAAAACACCCGCCCTACCTGACCATGGCCCTGGGCGCGGGCTCCGTGACCCCGTGGCAACAGCTGGAGGCCTATTCCATTTTTGCCAACGGCGGCTACCGGGTGCGCCCCTTCATCGTCAAGCGCATTGAAGACGCCCGAGGCCAAATCCTGGCCCAGACGCCGCAAAAGAGCGCGGGCGACGACGAGTTACGGGTTCTCGATCCTCGCAACGCCTATCTCATGGACAGCATGCTGCGCGATGTCGTAATTCGCGGCACAGCCGCCAAAGCGCGCCAAGTATTAAAACGCAATGACTTGGCCGGCAAAACCGGTACCACCAATGATTACGTGGATGCGTGGTTCTGCGGCTACCAGCCCTCTTTAGTGGGTATTGCTTGGCTCGGCTTCGACCAGCCGAAACGCCTCGGTAGCGGTGAAACCGGCGGCGCCGCCGCCCTACCCATTTGGATCGGCTACATGGAAAAAGCCTTGGTCAACGTGCCAGAAATGCGCATGCAAGTGCCAGAAGGCTTAACCGCCATTCGCGGCGGCAACGACGGCGAGCTGATCTACAAAGAGAACGAAGCCCCGGCACCGCTCAATAAGCCGGAAAACGACTACGCCCCGGCCAGCGAAGGCGAAGCCCCCCGCTAATCCCTCCTCTACGCTCGCCCATAGCACCGCCAACACTATTGGCCCGTGCTGTGGGCGAGCGCCACACCCCGGCACCGCCCGGCCATCATGAATCCAGTCAAGGCCTACCTCGCCACGTTGCTACTGGAAATGCCGATTGCTCTCGGCCTCGCCCGGCAGCAACAACAAAACCTAACCCGAGTCGCCTTAGTCTCATGCCTAGGTAGCACCCTCAGCCATCCCGTGGCGTGGTTTGTATTACGCCTGCCGAGTCTGAGCGGCTTGCCATCTTGGTTCGCCGTGGAGTTGCTGGTGATCGTGGCAGAAGCATGGCTATTCATGCGTCTCGTACCGTGCCGCCCCGGCCAAGCCGCGTTTCTGTCCTGCGCCAGCAATGGCTGTTCGGCGGCGGCGGCCTATTACCTTTACTCTTAGCCACCATGGGCCGCACCCGCCCCAGCACTGAACAGCTAGCCGTACTCGGCCTTGCTTGCGCCGCCCTGGCCGCCCCCATCCCACTTTATCTGCTCGCGTTAAGCGGCTTCGGCCTACCCCATGTAATTTGGGAATTCGTGTGGGTGTATCGCAACACCCGCTCATGCTTCCCGCCCCGCTGGTGGCAAGGCTTATCCGCCTTACTGCTGCTACAAGGCCTAGCCCGCTGGGGCAGCGCTTTGGGCTGGATTAGCTCCAACTGGGCCTTAGTTTTGGATTTAAGCTGTTTGGCCTTGGCCATAGCACTGGTGGCTCTACTGCCCAAAACCACACTAGCGCACCGGGGCCGCAAAGCCCTGGCCTTAGGGAGCGCCGCTGCCATTACCGCCCTTTGTTATTGGGGTGAGCCCGCTCTCATGGCGGGCTTGCTGGTGTTTTTATCGTTCGCCCACAACTACACGCCCCTGGCCCTCAGCCAACTGGGGCGCCCAGAGCGCAATGCTTGGCATGGCTATTTCATGCTCACACTCGCGCTACCGCTAGTCGCGACCACCCCTTGGCTTGCCCCTGCTTATGAACTATTCCTCCCTTGGGCGCCATCGGAATATCTATGGCTCACACAACATGGCGGCGGATATGCTTGGTTGCCTACGTTTGTCATGGCACAATGCCTACACTACTATGCCGTAATACGTTGGCTACCCCAGCAATCCCAACAGCAATGGCATAGCCGATTTTGGTTTTGGCCCGCCGTGATGATCTCCGCCGCCCTCAGCTTCTATTTCTTTACTGACTTCAAAGACGCTCGCCGCCTCTACGCCGTAGCCTCCGGCATGCACGCTTGGCTGGAATGGCCGCTCTTACTGGCTCTATGCAGCCCCAGACTAGGCAAGCACCCCGCATGATCCGCACCGCACGCTCTCTGTTTTTGTTGACCGGCTTAGTCTTCGCCCTGCCCTGTTGGGCTGACCTAATCCCCCCTGGCGTGGACGAACTCCAACAGCGGGCCTCCAAGCAGCCCAACGCCATCGACCGCAGCGATGACTACTGCAAAGACAAAGCCATTAACGACGCCTGCCACATCCCCGGCACGCCCTTCGATGGCGGTGGCGCAGGCCTGTGTCGGCGCTATCAAAACAGCCAAAATTTGTCATTAGATTTGGTCTGTCAGGTGCAAGAACCCCTGGAAATCCCCCGGCTGATTCCCAACACCCCATACATGACCAATCCCCACCTTTGCGCCATGGAAGAGCGTATTCGCGCCATCCTGCACAACGAGAATATTTCTTGCCAACCCGTGGCGCCAGTGTCTGACCAATACTGCCAAAACAAAGCCGAAGGGGCGCCCTGCACCGTGCCCATCAAATATCCCAGCCATAGCGTGACCCATATCGGCGTATGCAAACAAATCACCCTGGGAAGCAGTTTTTATTTATATGGCCGCCAGGGCAAATACCGCTATGTCACCCAATGCGTATCCAGCAATCCTGTACCCGCCATCAACGAACGCCCCATGAAACCCGCCACAATCAAAGCGGCCATTAAGCAATTACTCGAATAACGCCCCCCTACCCCACAGCCTTTATCACCCGCATGAATACCTTATCGCTCAAACAAGCGGCGCAATTCTGGATCAGCGCCTTTTTAATCGCCGTCGGCACCACACTTGCCAGCACCGATATTTTTGCCATTGATAAAACATTGGTCACCAATACGCTATGGCTATTCTGCATCCCACTGCTAGCCTGTATTGCCATCAGCCAAACGGTGGCAAAAATACCCCATCCTAGCATTGCCTATTTATTTTTCTTCGCCATTTCTATTACTTCTTACTTAGGCCTCACCAGCACGCTCACCGGCTCCCACGCCGAATCCAGCAATATTTGGATGTTCGGCCTTTCGTTTTACACCGCCTCTTTGGCTTATCTTCACCAGCAAAAAGCCACCACCAGCAATACAGCACTTATTGTTAGCAATCCATTACTCATCATTACCGGCCCTATTGCTATTTTTATCAAAAATATTCAATACCAAAGCCGAACCCGGCGTTTTAACTATTATTTGCCATTTCTTATTGTCGGCTTATTTTTTCACCAAGGCATTGCCACACCGATTACCCAGTCTTTTTACCTTATTGAAAAAACAGATGCCGCATCATCCCTCACCTTTGCTCTGCTGTTTGAATTCTTTGTGTATGCCAATTTCTGCGGCCTGTCTCTAATCATCTATGGCCTAGCCGGAATCATGGGTTACGCCATTCCTCTAAATTTCAAACAACCGTTTTCAGCCAGCAACATCATTGATTTCTGGAAGGGCTGGCACCGTTCTTTATCCACCGCTCTCAAAGCCTTGTTTTATCTCCCCAGCAAAAAGAAGCTCGGTGGCACTGGTGCCATTTTTGCGGTCTATTTAGCCTCCGCCATGTGGCATGGCGTGACGTTTAATTTTTTACTCTGGGGCTTATTTCATGCTGCCGCCTTCGCCCTCACCCTCTGGTTACTGCGCCACAAGGTCAAACTACTGCCCACCTTGATACTCATCATCGCCATTGTGCTGGGACGTTTAATCTTTTCTGACGCCGACACCGCACGGCTGTTGCTCAAACTGCAATTCCACTTCACCGACTTCTCGGTCTTCAAAGAACTGAATTCCTTACCCAAAGCCTCCACCATTTCCATGTTTCTGATTAGCACCGTTGTCATGGCAGAAATGCTCTTTCAAAAACACCGTCTATTCCGCAAGCGAAATTACAAATTTCTCAGAACACCCAAAATGCAGTTCCTGATTCTATTGATTATTATTATTTCCGTTAGCATCACTTCAGGAGTGGACTATGCCGTCTACGGCCAGCGCTAAACGTTATACCGGAAAGTACGCCATTCCCTTCTTAGCACTGGGCTATCTGGCGTATTTGGCCTACGACTTTTCTTTATGGAATGATGAAGGCAAACAAGCCATTGCCGACAGACAGCAACAACAAGTGCAGCAAATTAATGATGTACAACATTTGATTTTAGGCGGCTCTAATGCCTTTTATTCCCTTTCAGCACAACAATTGAGCCACTTGTCCCAGCAACATTGGTACAACTTGGCATTAATGCACGAAGGTTATTCTGACCGGGCGTACAAAGACTATATTGACAATATTTTCGCCCCAGAAAAACGCTCCCAGGTTAAAACGATTATCTGGAGTTCCATTTCTCCGTTCCGCAGCGGCCTCATTGCCAAACGCAATACCTATTCCGGCCCCGTGGCAGGCCACGCAGCGCTAAGTATTAAACCGCAACGGAGTATTTTGAGACGCCTGCAATTGCGTCTATTTGGCAATGGCCGAGCCGAGAATTACCCCTTACCCAGCCAGGACGGGGATTTTGATTTCGAACAATTTACCTGCGGCACCATCCCCACCACCGAATTTATTTTTTCTCGGGAACGGGTTGATATTGCCGCTGCCAATATTGTTTCGGTCATGAAAGGCTTTGCCGAATTATTTCCCAACGCCGAGCTGTATGTCGTCTTTCCGTCTGAATACTATCCAGATATTGGTTACGACAAGATTTACCAGCATAACCAGCGCATTATTGCCAAAACCCAAGACATCCTGACCCAAGATGAAGTGGTCTTAAAAACCAAACTCCATTTCATCAGCCAACCCAGCTACCCAGATGCGCAATTAGTGTGCGACAGCCTGCACCACGGCAACGCCCAAGGCCGCACATGGCGCACCTTAGATCTTTATCAGCAATTGCAATACTTCACCAACAAAGGGAATCAAAATGATTCAAGAAACCACATGGCACAGAGTCGTTGAAAAACAAACCAATTTTCAATGGGAAGCTGTAGCAGCAGGCATCAACCTTCGCCACTCTGACTCATCCTATACGATTCCATGGGCAACATTTCAGACGGTTTACAGACAAGCAGAACAAATGGCGAGCAAATCTAACGGGACTGTAATTGCTGGTATGAGCATGGACAACCCCACTCCCAACTCTGTTGGGGCATGGGTACAGAGCCAAAAATTATCTATTTCGAACGGACACCTAACACCTAGACACCTCTCATTTATTGGCCCAATCTTAGGCCGTATGGGTTTTATTGATCGCAAACTAAGTGGCAATTCAATCCTGTGGATTATCACGAGGCCGATCGGATAACACACAAAACCCAGCCCCCCATAGACTCATACCAGTTCAGCACCTCAACAAAAAAACCAGGGGCCACCCACTTTCGGGCGGCCCCTGGTTTTTTTGTTGCCTAATCGCTGCTTAGGAAATCATGCCCAGTGCTCTGGGCAGGAACAGGGACAGGGACGGGATGTAAGTCACCATAATCAGGAACACCAGCATGGACAGCAACCAGGGCCAGACGGCGATGGTGAGCTCTGTAATACCCATTTTGGTAATCCCCGAGGCTACATACAGATTCAAGCCCACGGGCGGGTGGCACATGCCCACTTCCATATTCACGGTCATCATGATGCCGAAGTGCACTGGATCAATGCCCAGCTTAATCGCCACCGGGAACAGGATGGGGGCGAAGATCAGCACGATGGAAGACGGCTCCATGAAGTTACCGGCCACCAACAAGATCACGTTCACCGCCAGCAGGAAGGCGATGGGGCCGAGGCCTTTATCCAACATCCATTCAGCCAAGGCTTGAGGGATGTTTTCGTTGGTCATCACAAAGCTGAACAGCACGGCATTGGTGATGATGTACAGCAGCATGGCGCTCATATTGGCGGAGTCCAGCAGCACCTTGGGCACTTTGGACAAGGGCATATCCCGATAGACAAACACCGCCACAATGAAGGAGTACACCGCACTCATGGCCGCCGCTTCGGTGGGGGTAAACAAGCCGGTGTAGATACCGCCCATCACCACCACGATCAACAGCAAACCCCAGATCGCTTCTCTCAGACTCTTGAGACGCTCCGGCCAACTGACCTTGGGCTGACGGGGATAGTTGAATTTCTTCGCCCGAGACCAAGTCACAAAGCCCAGCAGGAAGGACAGGATCAGGCCCGGAATAATCCCCGCCATGAACAGCGCACCCACGGAGGTATTGGTGGCTACCGAGTACATCACCATCACGATGGAGGGCGGAATCAGAATCCCCAAGGCCCCAGAAGTGGTAATCACCCCTGCGCCAAAGCGATTGGGGAAACCGGCCTTGAGCATAGCGGGCATGAGGATGGAGCCAATGGCCACCACCGTAGCCGGGGACGAACCAGACACCGCCGCAAACAAGGCGCAAGCCAACACGCCAGCCAAGCCCAAGCCACCATGCCAATGGCCCACCATGGCCGTGGCGAAGCGAATCATGCGCCGCGCCACCCCACCGTGAGTCAAGAAATTCCCCGCCAAAATAAAGAAGGGAATGGCCATGATTTCGAACTTCTCAATCCCGGTAAACAGCTTCAACGCTACCGATTCAATGGGCACCTCTGTCATGGTGAACAAGAAGGTGAGTACCGTAAGGCCCAGAGAAATGGAGATGGGCATGCCGGTGAGCATCAGCACCAGCAACAAGGTAAAGATTATGGCGGCATTCATTGTGCGCCTCCCTTAGCTTTGTTTTGAGCGGCGCCACGCACCCGATCCGGTTGCAACGGCACTTCATTGCGGCCTGCTTCCACGTGTTCCAGGTCTTCCGCCATTTGAATGGCTTCACCCACAGACAAGGTTTGCGGCTCTTCTTCGTCCAAACCATCCACATGACCATGGTCGTGGTGCGGCAGTTCGCCAGTACGAATAAACGCCACCATCACCTGCAAGAAGCGGAAGCACATCAAAGACGAGCCCAAGGGAATGGCGGAATACACGATCCAGGTGGGCCATTCCAAGTCCGGCGTGGTGGGGCCTTCGGGAATGTCATCCACAGGCATGCCCATGTGGGTCAGGAAGGCATAGTGGGCGCCGTTCTCCCAGACGAAATGCCCACCCAGATAGGCCACCGTGCCGGTGAATAAGGCGCCAGCGCCTAAACCGAGAATCACAAACTTATTGCGATTGCGGGTTTCCATGCGATTGATGAGCACGTCCACCCCTACGTGGATGCCCGTGCGCACCCCATAGGCCGCGCCGAACTTAGCCATCCACACAAACATGATGATGCACAGCTCTTGCGCCCAACCGAAGTTGAGGCTCAACAGCCAATCTTGCACACCGGGAATATCCACCCCCGAAAAATAGCGGTGCAACACGGCCAGAAAAATAATGGTGGTGGCCGCCCCCATGAGGAAGGTAATAAACCATTCCTCCAAGCGATCTAATACTTTCATCTCAACCCCCTAGGCAAAAAAAATAGGGAATGGGCGCTTAAACACACCATTCCCTACTTTCCGAGTTACTTGGCTACGTTAAAACCCGTTTCCTTTTGCACGGCTTGCACCAGATCGGCACCAATCCGGCTGGACATCTTTTGATGCACAGGCGCCAAGGCCTTCTTAAAGGCTAAACGCTCGTCTGCCGTGGGCACATAGACCTGAGTCTTGCCACTCTTGCGCACTTCTTCCAGGGCCTTGTCA
>JACCDO010129193.1_pt1 | contig 21461 bp, 13 predicted proteins | sample 7446101 | NCBI WGS metagenome assembly JACCDO01 (sample SAMN15323440, study PRJNA562643) | freshwater metagenome | isolation source: river surface water | place: USA:Blue River Watershed | collected 2017-08-16
TTAGAAAAAAACATTTCTGAGATTGAGCAAAAAAAAAAAATATATACAACTTCAAATATTAACTATATTTTATCTAATTCTACAAGTAAGAATGATTTATCTAATAATAAATCATTATTATTTAGAATGTATGATATTTTAGTAGAAATTAAAGGCTTAGAAGAAAGTTATAAATATAGACGTCAAGTAGCAAAAGAATTAGATATTCCTGAAGAAAAAATACCACGATATGTATCTGTAATGGAAACTAGATTGGGTGGTGGTATAAAATTTACATCTAATATAAAAAAACAAAAAAATACAAAAAAAATAAAAAAAACAATGAAAAATAAAACAAAAAATCAAAGAAAACAATGAAAAATAAAACAAAAAATCAAAGAAAACAATGAAAAATAAAACAAAAAATCAAAGAAAACATGTTAAGTAAATTATTCTAATAAGTCAATATCATCTTCAATCATATGTTCTTTAAAATAAGTTTTTTGAGCTCTAATAATTGCATAAGCCTTTTTTAAAATATTTATTTTTTCACGATGATATGAACGTATCTTACGTATCGCATCAGTAAAAGAAAACCAACCAATATTCCCTATTTCAACGATTTGGTTTTTATTATTTTTATTAACCTCAACTATTTTTTGACTACATGATTTAGCTAAAAAATAATTATGTTTATATCTAATTTTATTTGTTCCTAAGAAGCTTTCTTCTAATGGTTTAATATTTTGTATAACTATATATTCATCTTCTAAAAATCCGGTTTCTTCTTCAAATTCACGACATGCACAGTCATAGTCTGATTCTTTTAAATGTCTTCTACCTTTAGGAAATCCCCATTCAGGCTCTAACCATTTAGTCTGTGAATTAGTAACCATTTCTTTTAATTTACCAGAATCACGTAAACGATTAAATTTATCTTTAGATTCTAAACATTCAAATCTATGTTGACGTGTAGTTTTATTAATTATAAATTTATTCAATAAATCTTCAAAGGAATCATTTAATATTCGATGTTTTTCTTCAACTGTCATTATATCAACAATTTTACTTAAATATGCTTCATCCTTTTCATGATATTTACCTCTTAATAATTCTATAAATCCCATACTATCTCTACGTTGAATTAATAAGAAATTTATTTCAAAATAATTATTAATTTCAATAGTATTGTATAATATTATACCAAGACTTATAATAGCGTCAACACATTTTTTATATGTATGCCCTATTTTTCCACAATTACCACAATATAATTTTATTTTATCATTATTATGATTCTGATTATTGTTATGAATATGATTTTTATTATAATTTTTACTGTTCATATTGTTACCAAATTTATTTGGTTTATGATTTAATTTATTACTATGTTTATTATATTGTTTGTTATAAGTTTTATTTGTATGATTATTAATTTCAGAATCATCATCTAAAATATTTAGATTTTCAGGTTCGGGTTCTATTATACTAAGTTGATTATTAGACATAGACATTTATATGATATAAAAACGATATTTATTGATATTAAAAATAGGTGAAAAATAAATAGCTACCACCATTGTTATATGTATGTTTATTTATAAATCTTATATTATTTTATGATATATTTTCAATCAATGTAAATCTAAGATTATTATTAGATAAACCTTCTGTTAAAAATTCATCTGTTTTAATATTATATATTTTATCCATGTATTTATTTATAACCATTTCAAATTTTTCATTTTTTTCAGTAATAATTTTTTGATAATAAGTGAAAAAATCACTATTTTTTGATGAATATTTAATATTAAAAACATGTTCTTTATTATTTGGATTAAGAATATCTAAAAATTTATCTAAATTTATTAATAATTTTGTTTTGAAATAAAAATAACATAACACATCAGTATTTGTTTGACGTAAATCATATCCATTAATTGATGGTAAATAAAAATCTTTACAATTTTCATATTTTAAAAAAACAAAAATTTTTGCAATTTGTAAAATTGAAAAATTTATTTCTTTAATCAATGATTTTATAAAATCTTCATAACCAATATATTTTTTAGTTTTCATTAAAAAAATGATAATATTAAAAATATTAGCAAAGGTTTCACAGAATGATTCATTCGGTCTAATAGAGGTTAAAGCATTTATTCTATATAAATTATAAATTTCAAATTTTAATTTTGTAGGATATGTATAAAAACGAAATTCTAGGTTATAATAATGAATTAATTCATGTAATACACATCTAATTATTTCCTCTTTTCTCCATATCATTATAGATGGATATTGTGTCATAGCACTATTAATTTGTTCAACACCAAAAGGAATTTCTGGATTATCATGCAATGATTTTAATAAAGATGTATAATAAATTTTAAAAATAGGAACATCATCAAAAGGAGTGTTAATATATAAACAATAAGAAACAAAAAATGTTAAGCTATCTATTATTTCTTGAACAATTTTTAAAACATCATTATCATTTGAATTTTTATTAACATAGAAAAATAATTTATTACTCATTTCAACCATTGGTATAGAATATTCAAATATATATTCAAAATCAATATCTTCATGAATTTTATTTATCATATTAGATGTAATAAATTGATTATTTTCAATATTTTCAGGAGAATTAAATACATTGATTAAAAAATTTTTAGTAATTCTTTTTTTTGAAATTAATTTTATAATATTTTTATTTTTATTATCAATTATATTTTTTTTATATAAATTACCTAAATTTAAAATCTTAGTGAAATTTTTTTTATTAAAAGAACGAACGTTTTGTTCTATAAAAAATTCCTCATAATTTTTTTTATTCATTTATATGATTTTATAATTTATATTAGTAATAGATTTTTTATAATAATATAAAATTCTCAGAAATATCATTTTTTTTTAAATCAAAAACATCTGATATAATTTCGTTATAAATATTTGTTAATAAATATTCAGATAAAAAATTATTATTATTTATGGAATTAGAATATAATTCAATATTGTCATTTAATTCTAATAATTTTACATTAAAATTTGTATCTATGATAAAATCAGCAGCTAATATTGCGTATCCATGTTTTGCTTCTGGATATTTATTAATGTTTTGTTTTTGTATTTTTGAAATAAATTGAAAAATATTAATTATTTGGTCAAATACCTTATTTGTTTTAATGTTTCCATATTCATTTTTAAATTCATTTGGAAATAAATAATCTATATCATTGTTATTAAAATAATTATCTGTTTTTTTTTCATTAATATTAAAGGTATTATTTTTTATGATATTATTGTCTTTTATGAAAAACATCAATCCAAATTTTGAAATATATGTTTTTATAATATTGTGATTGTTTATAAATGGAATAAAAAAAATTCTAAGATGAAATATATTATTTTTAAATAAGAGAGGCTCTGTAAAATGTTTATTCAAAACTAAACTATAATTAGTTAAATTCTTTTTATCAGTTTGTGATTTTATTATATTTAATAGGTTAATTAATTCATTAGTTTTTTTTATCATGAAGCTTTTATGATATCCATTTTCAATATATAGTTTAATATAATAAGTGATGGAATGTAAATCTAAATCTTTTGATATATTTTTTATAGTATCATTGTTATAAATATTATCAATATGTAAAGATTCAGCGATATATGTATTGGTTAAAGTCTCATTCTTTTCTAAACAAAATTGATATAATTTATCTTTATAAAATATATTATTAATTTTCAATAAATTAACAAGAGTTGTATTTTCAGGAATAACTAAATTTTTTCTTGGTAAATAGAAATGTAAAAATGATTCTTGATTTGGAACATCTATTATATCATTTTTATTATTGATTTGTATGAAATTATTATTATCTAAGATTTTTTTTAAAATATTAAAATCAAAATTTACAGTATTACTAGAATTAGAATTTTGTGTATTGTCATTCTGTTCATTTAATTTTGAAAAATAATATAATTTATATTGTTTTATTATATCAATATATTTAGTTTTCCAATTATCATATATATTATTCGTTAAAAAATTATTTAAAAGTTTTTTATTTAGAAAAGTATCAACAATTTCATTATTTTCAATTATAGAACCATTGCTATTTTTATTATTCAAATAAAAATGTAACATACTCTTAATTTCTTCAAATTTTATAAATCTATTTGTAATAATACTTAAAAATGAATTAATTTGATTAATAAATAATTCGCTGATGTCTTCTTTTTCAAAAATAGTTTGATGTAATTTAAAATTATTTAAAATAGATAATATTTTTTTTTCAAAATCATATTTAGTTTCTTTATCATTTATTATATTTTGATATCCAATAAAATCAATACCAACTATATAAAATTCTAAAGATTTATTAGGTATAGTTACTGGTTTGTATAAAATAACTTTATTGAACATTTGAAAATATAAATATAAATAATTTATAAAAAACCCAGAACAATCACTATGACCATATGCAATTAAATAAGAATTTAATGGAAACGCAACATGTTTAACATAACATGAACCACCTTTTTCTAATAATGTTAAAATTCTGTATAATTTATTAAATTCGTATTTTTCAAAATCTTTAATACTCTCTGTAAATAACTCATTTACTTTTTTATCAAGAATTGTAAAAGAATTATTAATAGCATCATCTTTAAAATAACTATCTATATTCCAAATTTTACTACCATTAATTTCTAAGTCTAAGATATCATCACATGTTATTAAATCATATTTTATATTTAAAACATTAAAGATTTTATTTTTTCTATCTACATTAAAATTATCAAAATAGCTTTTTAAAATTATATCATTTTTATACTTCATATCGATAAAATATCTAACACTAGACATAAACTGTGAATCATTTTGACCAAAGTGTAAATGATTTAATATATTACTATTTTCTTTATTCTTATTTTTTTTTATATCATTTATTACATTAAATTCATTAAGAAGCTCCCAATGTTCAATAAAAGTAAAATTATTAATTATTTTGGGGGTATTGAATGGTAAATTCTCAAAATAGTCAATAATTGTGGCAACTAATAATTGTTTATCAATATCATTATTTATAAATAAAGATTGACTAATAGGAAGAGGTTTATTTACAGATAATTTTGTTATTTTTTTTTGTGTATCAATGTTATATGATAAATAAAATATCATGTCATATGTATATGGTTTTTTATTTGTCTGTAAATATTTTAATTCTAAATTGATATCATATTTATTTCTAAAAAGTTTGATAGTTAGATTTTTATAATAATCATTAATACAACAAATAGTTTTATAATATAATGTTATAGTATTATATATTAATTTCAAATGTTCTTCTGATATAATAACATTAAGAATTTTTTTAATATTATTAAACAGTATAAACATTGAGCAAAGTATAAATTTCGAATACATTTTCATATAATTTAGTGGTTCTTTAGCAAAATAACTTATATTATTATACATAAATATCGAATATTTATTACTTTCATTAATAATATTTGTAAGTAACCTTTCTCCATTATTTATATTTTCTTTATCAAATGGCAAAAAATTCTTTAAATTGAGAGGTTCATTTTTTTTTAATTTTAATAAAATATTTGCTAATTCAATTAATTTTTCATCTGATAATTCTTGATAGTTATGAAATTCATATAAATAATTATATTCTAGTAAAAAATCGTTACTGTCCGGTTTTATTATTTTATAATCAGTAAATATCGTTGTTAATAAAACAAAAAAATCATAAATATGACTGATATGATGAATTAATGATGTAAATATATATAAATTACCACCTTTTTTAAGATTAAATAAAGCAGTTAAAATATAATAATGAATTTTTGTCCCAAAAAATTCCATATAAAAACTTATAATAATCAATGAATCATCATACTTTTTTTTATAAGATTTATTATTACTAATATAATCATTCAAATAATTCTCAATATCATATTCATAATCACCCTCTATATTAATATTTCTTTTTATTGTATTCATTAAAAGTTTAACATTAGGATATACTGAAGAAGTTCTAGTAAATAAATCATTTCTAAATAAAAGAATCTTATTTTTTTTTAATCTACCAATCATATTAATATTTATATCATATGAAAGAAATGGAATAAGTGGGGAATATAAATTAGATAATACACATATAGAACCATTTTTTTTTTCTTTATAATAATTTTCAATAAATGTATTAATAAATATTATTGAAAAAGGTGATACTTTGATATTAATTACTATTCTATATTGGAAAAAAATCTGTTGCAGTAATTTTTGATAATTATTCAAAAGTTTTTTTTCAAATAAAACATCATTACTATTTAATTCATTATTAATATATCGACTAAAAATTCTATATTCAACTATTTCACCAAAACTTTTATAATACCCTTCATGTGCCTTAATTTCTAAATTATTTACTAATCTTTCATTATCATTTTTAATTGATATTTTTAACAGTTTTTTTGTTTTAGATTTTATAGTTTTATTTTTTAAACTTTTTTTTTTTGTTTTAATTGACATTAATTACAATATTATATTAATATTAATATTACAATATTTACTATTATTTTAGAAAAATAAAAAACAATAATTACAAACTTAAAATTATATTTACAACATTTACAACATTTACAACATTTACAACATTTACAATTCTATAAATTTATTCTCATCTTCTTTAATCTTATTTTTAGGTGGAAATAAATCATCAATAAATTTTTGATATAATCCACTCATTAATTTGTAATTAAATACAGTATTATATTGTTTTGTTAACTCTTTCAATGATATTTTTTTTTTATCAGGTATAAAATTTGATGCAATTGTCCCTCTAATATTGTTTTCAATTATTTTTACAATATAATCACTATTAACCATCATATCAAATCCAATTGCATGAAAACAATTTTTATTTTCAGGATAGCAATTAATATCAACATTTTTTGACATATATCTAGAAATGGTTAATATTTGATTAAAGACCAATTCAGCTTTATCTTTTCCAAATTCTGATACAAAATCAGTCTTAAAATTTAAACTATTGTCAATTGTAGAGTCAATATGAGTATCATGAATGTCTTTATTACCATAATCTTTTTTTATATATGGTTTTTTTGCTGTTATAATTCTTAAATTATCATATAAATAAATATGTCTATTATTATTTTTAACATAGAATATTATATGTCCTCTTAAATGAAATTTATAACCTTTAAAAAGCAAAGGTTCATTAATATATTCTTGTAAAACCCATTCTATTTTAGGAAGAAAAACTAATTTATTAGGACTTGTTTGATTATATTTATCCAAATCAAAACTTTCAAAATAAACTTTATTTTTTTTAATATAATTACCTAAATGATTTTTAAAAACTGTAAAATCATCGAATGTTACAATATCTGTGCCAGAATTACTATGAATTGGTTTTAATATATTGACTTTATTTTGTTCAAAAAATGCTTTATATTTATTTAATTCATCATATTCATTAGTTTTAGATTTATTATATATTTCATATAAATTAATATATTGTTGGTCTAATAAATGTTTCTTATTTAAAGATGTTTTATTAAGAATATCATGCAATTTATATTTATTAAAAATACTATTCTTGATATTTTTAACATCCATATTATTTATTAAAGTAGCACTATATTGCCATAATGATTTATCATGAATATTAGTTGTATCAACAAACATAAAATCTGGATTAGTTTTTTGTGGATGTTTTGTATTAAATTCTATCCAATTACCTCTTTTTATAAATTCTAATCTGAGAGGGTCAAGTATACCATGATATTTATTTTTACTATAATATTCAGATTTAATCATATAATAATAAATAGAATTACCATTCGAGTTTTCTTTATTCAACGTTTTCTTCAATGTTTTCTTCAATGTTTTCTTCAATGTTTTCTTCAACGTTTTCTTCAATGTTTTCCTACTTTTCTGAAATGGTTTTTTTAATTTATTATATTTTTTTACAGATTTCTTCGATATCATTATAATAACACTGATATATTTTAATTTACTATAAAGAAAGAATTTACTTTATTATTTTATTTTAATAAATTTTTCTTTGACTTTTATAGATTCTAGATTAAATACCTTAGTAAAAATTTCATTATATATATTTTTAAATAAATAATTTGCTAGAAAAACCTTATTTTTTTCAGCCTTTGTTGATAGAGATGTTTGATCATTAATTTCAAGTAATTTAACCTTATAACCATCTTCTTCACCAGATATCATAAAATCACAACCATTTATAGCATAGCCGCATTCTGTTTCATTATAATTTTTTAAATCTTGAAAAGTTGTAATATATTTAATAATTTCCTTCATTTTAGCAAATACTTTTTTTGTTAGAACAGTTCCAAATTCATTTTCAAAATCATTCGGAAAATATCTATCAAATTCTGTAGTTTTTAAATGACTGTCATGTATTAATGGATTTAAATAATCGCTATTAATATATTTTTCTTTTGCTGTTACAATAACACCATATCTAGAAAACCATGTTCTAGTTACTTTATTTTCATCAACAAAATTAATCATATACATTCTTAAATGAAACTTTTTTTCTTTAAATAAAAGTGGATTAGTTAAATACTTATTGATTATAAAATTTGATTTTAATTTATGAACTAATTTACTAAATTCCTCATAATCACTCACTATAAAATTTCCCAATCCAGCCATTAAATTATTTTTTTTTATTATCCATACATTACCTGGACCATTAAAAAGGTTTTTATACTGTTTTTCATTTTTTTTATTATATTCATATGTATCTAGAAAATAATCTTTTGTTAGTGTTTTATTTTTTCGTAAAGAATTTTTATAAAGATTATTTTTCAAGGTTATTTCTTTATCATCTAATACATTTTTCAATTTAGATTTAATATTATATAAATATGATGATGGTATAGAATAAATATTAATATAATCAATAAAAGATGGATATTTATCTTTATTGATTTTTTCTTCTTTAAACCCTTTAAGGTCTAATATTTTTTTAAATACATCCCAATTAACATGTTTTTCAAATTCAGGTGGCGAAAACACAAAACTATATGTTTTAGTTTCCATGATAAAAGATGAAATACTTTATTTTATTAGTATAAAATTATTTATTTATTTATTTTCTCGAAAAATTATAAATACTAAATATACAAAAGCTAAAAAACAAAAAGCTAAAGTAAAATGGATCCAAAAATATGGGGACCTTTTTTATGGTATATTTTACACATAATATCTTTTAATTATCCACTTCAACCATCATATGCAGACAAAAGAATTTATCATGATTTTTATGTTAATTTAAAAGAATTAATACCTTGTAGTAATTGTCGCAAACATTATCAACAACATCTCCACACAAATCCTATTTCACCAGCATTAGATACTAGAAATGACCTTGTAAAATGGGTGATTGATATGCATAATTTAGTTAATATTTCACTTGGTAAACCAACTATGACAGTACAAGAAGTCATGATGGCATATCAAATGAATAATTTTCTACCACCTAATTATTCAAAACCTTCAACAACATCAAATATTACTAAAAATGGATTTACAAAAAAAGAAGCATCAGTCGGAAAATTATATATATGGATTGCTATTTTTATTGGTATAATTGGATACAGATGGTATAGAAATTATCAATATAGTCAATCTTCATATTATTAATAATATTAAAAAAATCAAAAATTAAAATAAAAAATCAAATCTAATCAAAAATTCGTAAATTATTTAATTTATTCCGGAATTAAACGAAGAACAATACCCATAGCAAATAGCTCCTGAATCAAGAGTTTGCACGAAAATGGAATACGAACTTCACTAAAAGCAGAATGATTATTGCAATTATTGCATTCTTGAATATTATACGAAATATTAGTTCGTTTATCAGTGCTAACATTAAAGCTAGCAATCACACCACAAAAATCACATACATGAACTTTATAGTTATCAGACATATCCATTAAACGTTCTTTCAAAAAGACTGAAATACCATGACATAGAATACCATCACGTTCCATTTCACCAATCCGAAGACCACCATCACGGGCACGACCTTCACTACATTGACGAGTTAACATCACAACAGGACCAGTAGAACGGGAGTGAATTTTATCTTCAACCATGTGTTTAAGACGTTGATAAAAGGTTGGACCAATAAAGATTTTAGTTTTCATTTGTGAACCATCAATTCGACTGTAAAGAACTTCATCACCGTAATGTTCGAAACCTTGTGATGCTAAAGCTTTACCGATTTGTTCCGGTTTAAGACTGGTAAATGCAGTTGCATCACCAATACCTCCCAAATTGCAAGCTACTTTACCTGTGATACATTCAATTAAATGACCAACTGTCATACGACTAGGAAGAGCATGAGGGTTTACAATTACATTTGGAACAATTCCAGATTTAGTGCGAGGCATATTTTCTTCAGGATAAATCATACCACAAGTGCCTTTTTGTCCATGTCGACTAGAATTACCAGTCCAAACCAAAATATTACTATCAGCAGCTTTAGCCATGAAAATTCCGGTTGAAACACGTAAACAATATACATCATTTGTGTTGTCATGGTCTTTCCAATCTTCAATTAATTTCATGTCAGATGGATTAATTTGAATAATGTCTGATAAATTATTTGAATGAATTTCAAGCATTATTTTTTCATCATGGTTCAATGAAATTTGTTTAGAAATTAAACCATCAAATGCATCAGAACCAATAATACCACCGGCTTCATGACCTTTAAGTGTATCATTAATTACATTGTAAAAACATTTAGTATCATGTGCATTAAGATAATTAACCCATGATGGTAAGGTTGATGAATCAGTAAGTAATTTTTGTAACCCATCATCAATAAAGATAACTAATGTCTGACGATTAAATACAATATTCTTCTCACTATTGCCACCAAGACCTGTAATAATACGTTTCATACCACGAATTAAATTAGCATATTTATCAGCCAAAGTCCATTCTGGTGCATCAATAAATTGTTGATATAATTGATTTTGTTCACGAGGGCTAAGTGTAGAACGTCCTTTAGAAGTCACTTCAATTTCTAATTTACGAATTTCAACATCATTACGTGTAGCTTCTTCATTTTGTTTAAATTCAAAAATAATACTACTTGTTTCACCATTTTTATTAATTGATGTTCCATACTTTAACCAAATACCTAGCAAAATAGCTAAATATTTATTATTATATTGAATTTCTTTACCATTATTATTAATAATTAAAGTTGAAGAAGAACCTGTAACATAATTACTATTGTTCATCATATTAAAAGATTTGTTATCTTCAAATAATTTTTTAGCTTCAATTAAAGAATAATTGCGTGAACCTTGTTGACGAGCGAATAGTTTATGTTCAGGTGTTACTTTGATTTTAAATCCTTGTTCTTCATTACCAAATTCAAACATTTTAACCTTTTCATCTATTTTACTTGTAATTGTAATAGTTTCCAGTGGAATCTCATATCTTGATGATTTGGAATCACTATCATAAACTAATACTTTGTTTATGTTATTATTATTAAAAGATGTAATATATTCTTTAATTGTCATTAACCCATGGTCAGACATAATAAAAGATGAACCAGGAAGACAAAATTTGTCACCAACTGTTGGAATACGAATAGAACGAATTTTAACTTTACAAAAGCGGAATCCTTCAGAATTACGACTTTCATAAACACGGTCAACAAATCCTTCTTCATTTGTCCGAATAGGTGTGCTAATATCTCGGTAAATTACCTTAGTAATTGATTTATCTTGTTGACGAATAGGAATAATTTTCCCGATAATAATATCACCTGGATAAACATATACGTTTTCTTTAATAAATCCACGTTCATCAAGATTCTTGTAAGACATCTCGCGTTTTTTACCAATTGTAATATCATATTTGCGGTCACCAGTAAGTGAATCAATTTGTCCAGGATTAGCGAATTTTTCCTCTTGTCCTGATGACTGAATCTTCTTTTCATCATCCTTGTAAGAACGATAAAAGACTGAATTAAAGAATCCACGGTCAATAGATGATTGTGAAATAATCACTGAATCTTCTTGATTATAACCAGTGTAGCAAAGAATTGCAACAACCGAGTTTATACCATTAGAAATCTTATCACCATGAAAATATTTTGAAAAGCTAGTATTAACTAGAGGACGTTGTGGATAACGAAGAATATGTGCTAAAGTATCAAGACGAAGTGCATAATTAGTAGCATAAATGCCCATAGCTTGTTTACCTTGAGCACTTTGATAAGTATTACGAGGAGATTGATTATGATCAGCAAAAGGAATACATGATGCTAAGACTCCTAGAGTCATTCCAGCCATAATTTCACAATGGGTATATTGATACTGATATTTATCACGACCAGTTTCATTAAGCTCACGTTGATTAACAGCAATTAAAAGATTATTAGATTCAATACAATCAACATATTCGATGACACCTTCTTTAAAATCACGGTTTTCCATTAATTTTAGTTTCATAATTTCCGGTGAAAGTTCTTCTTTCATTTGCATAAAATATATAAAACGTTCATTTGTTTGAGGTAAAATAAGATTATTCCAACGAATAAGTTTATTTTTAAGTTTTTCAATATGAATCGGTTTAATACGTAATTTATTTGGAGAATCAACAATACATAGAGGACGTGAAAGACGTCCACCATCAGTATTAATATAGATTTCCTTATTTATTTGATGCCAAAATACTGAGGTATAAATATTCAAAAGACCTTGACGCCGCATACTGCGAAGTTTAGGAACTAGAACATTAGCTTCATATGTAACACCATATAAATCACCGTTGACGAAAATTTTACATTGATGAAAGAGGTCTTGAATCGGAAAATTGCCAACTTCAGGAACTTTAAGGGTTCGTAATTGATAATAAACAACCGAAGCTTGACTAGGCTTAGTTATGATTGCACCATTTGATAAATTCTTAACTAGACCAACAGATGCACCTTCCGGTGTTTCAGCGGGACAAACATATCCCCATGAACTATTATGAATTTTACGAGGTGGAATAATTTTACCATTCTTTTCAGCAGGTGAATTCAAACGACGAAGATGTGAAATAGCACTAGGGAATGTTAATCGACTGAGAACCTGAGCAGTTCCTGAACGACTTTTAGACCGAGAACTCTTAACTTTCCAATCACCAGTCGCAAGTGAATATTTTAATCCACCTTCAATGATATTTGGTTTAACTAGTTTAGAGATGTTATTAATATTAATAATTTCAGTAATATCATTTTCAGATTTCCAATTTTTATTATTTTTTAATTCTTTAACCACTGATTTTTTGATATCTTTGGCTAGAGCTTTAAAACATTGTCCAAAAAGACTACCTGTTAAAATACCGGGACTATCAACACGTTTATTAGCATAATCATCGCGGTCATCACATGTTGTTTCACTACCAGTTAATTCATCAATAATTAAACGATTAACAGCATAACCTAAGAAGAAAGCTTTCTTCTTAAAATCAGGTCCAGAATGAGGTAAGAACTCTTCTTCGAGAATCTTTTTAATATATATGATTTTATCTTCATTTGTTAAACGAACATCTTTTGGTGAACCCAAATAAGTAATATTACGAACTAGATATTCAAGTGCAATACTCTGTTTAAGACCTTCAGTTTTAAATTCAGTTATACAATTACGAGAATCTTCGATAGATGCACGTAAAAAGTTAACCATATTTTGATTTTCAGGAGCTTCTACATCATATACAATCATTTTAACAATTTCTAAATCTGATTCAATACCTAAACCAACAAAGAAAGCCCATAAAGGTAAATCAATACGAAAACGATTTGGTAGAACACGAATTGCATTATCTTTAGCACGAATCTTAATACTTAAATTACGAATTGCACCAAAGAAATCCTCTGATTCTGATTTTACTTCACATGAATTAGTGAAACTATTTTTAGGTTTATTATTATTTTTAAAGATGTTTACCATGTTATTAGCTGAACGTTCTTGTGCAATAATGACTTTTTCATTACCATTGATGATAAAATAACCACCAGGATCATAACGACATTCTCCTAAAGATTTATGAGAAACATGTTTATATTTGCTTAAAATACAATATTTTGATTGAACCATAATAGGAATCTTACCTAAAAGAACCTTAAAGAGTTTACGTTGATAAACATTTTCAATATCAAGTTTATCAGGGTCTCCAGAACGATGAATAATTTTTACATCTAAATCAGCACGTAAATTTGAAGCATAAGTTAAACTACGTGAACGTGCTTTAGCTGGTGTCATTTCATCGAAACTACCATCATTTTCAGAAATCATTGGCGGTTCAACCGCAATTTCACCAAAACTTAATTGAAATTCATATAAATATTTATTTGCATCTTTTTGAAATTCATAATGAACATAAATAGGATTAAATTGTTTAATAATGTTCGGGATTAGATATTCAATAAAATAATCGAAAGAATCAAGTTGATGGCGAACCATTTGATGACCTTTACGACATTGATTAAAATAACTTTTTAAAATATATTGATAGTCATGTTCCAAATTTACTTCCGATTCATGTTCAATATTATCTTTTGAATTATTTGATTCTTTATAAATTTCCATTATTAATTTTAATCAAATAACTTTTTTTATTATAAAAGTTTTAATCAGTCACTTCTAAATGTATAATTCAATTTTTTCTTACATCGATTTTTTCTTTGTTATTTTCTATTTTAGAATTTTTTTTTTTAATAAAATTGATTTATTTTTTGATTATTAATCATAATATTAATCATAATAATTACCTTTCGAATTACCTTTCGAATTACCTTTTTCAACTTTTGATTAGAAATGCAAAATCCCAATGATTTATCATCATATGATGGCTTCTGTATTTGTGGAGTATTATTAAAAAAAATAATAGATGATATTACACCAGAAACAATTCAAATTCTTATTCAATGTAAAAACCCAACGCATTATTGTATTTGTTATATGAATCCATTACCATTTAATATATGTCGCTCACATAAACATAGTTGTGTTTGCGATACTCATAGTAGTTTTGTATCTTGTTTTGCACAAGAAGATAAACATGAATGTATTTGTTGGAATCTTACATCAAAAAAAAAATGTATATCAACTGAACATGAATGTGGTTGTTGTGGAAAATATTGGATGAAAAATTATTCAAAGTCTCTATGTTATCTTAATTGTCAAGCTAAAAATCATGTTTGTGAATATAAAAAAATAGGATATGATGTTAGGCATAATTGTATTGCACATGTTCATTCAAAAATTAAAACTCTAAAAGAGGTTCTTAATTATAAAAATATACATGCACCTTTAGAAATTTTTGGTCATATATCAGAATTTTTATAATTTAGACAAATGAACTATTTTTTTCTTCACCTGGAATAATAGTTTCGGTTGGTAAATTTTGGATATTCTCAGGTGTATTTGAGATTCCTTCAAAAAACGTAACCAATCTTTTAAGAACTTCCTCTTCTGTCATATCACCATAATTTTCATTATCGACTGACATATCATGTTCAGACTCAAATGATTTTTCAGCTTCAATTTCAGCTTCAATTTCAGCTTCAATTTCACCTTCAGTGACTACTTGTTCTGGGTTGGCAATTGGTTCACAGTTTTGGTTTTTTTCATAAATTAAAGGGTAAAAGACCATTAGAAAATCACGTGCCTCTTCTTCAGTAATGTCCCACCAAAATCCATGTTCATCAATTTCACTACTATCAGAACGTTCTGCACGAAGTGAACATGCTTTAAAAATTGGAGATGCATTTTGGGGGTATGAAAAGGGAAATAACCCATTAACCGGTCCCCAAGAAACAATTAGTCCATTAAAAACGTTGAAAGGGCAAAATTTATTAGAAGGGTATACAACTCCTGGTTCAATAGTTGCCTTACGCCACTTAAATTTCTCAATAAGTGTCTTCTTATAAATTGCAGGATACGATTTCATCAGAAAATCACGTGCTTCTTTTTCAGTAATCCCCCAACGGAACCCAAATTTGTCATAATTATGGTAATCATGAACAACATTAAGTTTTGAATAACCGCTACCAGTCGAGTCTGAACGAAAAATTGCACTCGCATGCGTTGGAAAACTAGATGGATAAAGACCTCCAAATTTTGAAGATTCCCAGCTATGGATAAGACCATCAATCATTGTAAGTGGTGAATATTGCGCTGTGGGGTATATCACTCCTTCGTGAATTGTAGCATTACGCCAATAAAACAGATTGTCCAATTCAGTTGTCATTTTTAATATTAATGAATCAGGTAACAAGATGATGTTTTTTTAAAACAAAACAAAGCATATTAAAAATCAATTTTTTTTTATTATTTCTTATCAAAAAATATTAAAAACTAGTAAAAATAAATGTATATACAACATTTTAACTTTTTTTTATACTATTTATTTTTTTCAAAAAAAGTTTTTAGACCAAATAATACAATCTAGGATAAATGTATGAAAGAAAAAATATATCATACCTAATATGGATAAAATTCTAGCAATGTTGTGTTTTGTATCTTTTATCCAATATAATCTTAATATTATATAATATCCACCACATGCAACCATTAAAAGAATTATGATAATTATTATCTTAAGCCAGATACTAGGATGTTTAATATATTCTAGTGATAAAGGCATCCAAAATATTGATGCTATAAGTATGATTAATGTTGATATAAATATATGTTTAATATCATTTTGTGTAAATAAATTTCCAACTAATAAATAATTCATCATTAATATAAAACCTAGAGCAGCTATTATCATTGAAATCAAATAGAAGTTATAGAAATTAGTTTCGGGTTTGATTTTCCCCCATAAATCATGTAGATTTGACTTTTTAAGATTTAGAAAATAATAGTAAGAATATAATAATAATATTCCTAGAATTGATATAATTGAAAAATAAATATTATTAAACTCCATAATTATATTTATTATAATAACTGATAAAAAAGAAAGTAATAGAAATCAATAAATATCTTATATTCTAATAAAAATATAAAATGGCTGGTGGTCTTTTCAAAAATTATCCATTTGAATTAAACATCAAGTGTGTAATATTTAGCACAATCATTATCGCATTATTCTTCTTTCAACCTCCAGAAATGAGTTTGATATGGAAATGTTTTATAACAGTATTATTATTTGTATTTGCATATGTTGCAATGGCTTGGTATGATTATAAATTTGAATGTATGAAACTAGCATTAAAACGTGGGTCTAGAGGAGGATTAACTACTTTATTAAAACCATCTCCTCATGTTGAATCACAAACTGACCGTTCTAAAGATACCACAGAAGAAAAGGAATTAACAATGGCTTTAATCAATGTCTATCATATTTTTATTCTTACACCATTATTATTATATATTGGTATAAATGGACTTAAAGGACAAAAAACAGAAATGATGCTGCAAACTTCAATCGTTCTTTTAATTGCTAATTTTGCTTTTGGTATTTTATATCATATTGTCAGAGTTTTACGTAAATTTAACGGTGTTTCATTTGGTCATGTTCTAGGTGGAATAGTAGGCATAATTTTCCTTTCAATGTCAAAAAGACCAGTCGCATTTTATTATGCATTAATATTTATTGCATTTTATGCTCTTATAAAACATGGTTATCATTTAATGGTTTCATCTCATTCATTACATACTGATATAGATATCGATATCAATCATAAAAATTAATAAATTAAAAATATTGTAAATTTATTTTTATTGTCCAGCTAATGTATATGAAGAATATGAAGATGTTACTACACTATTTTGTCTATTTTTGATATAATAATAAATTGCTCCAATAATTACAATTAATAATATAACTAAAATAATACCTCCTACAATATACCATATTTTATGAGATGATTCAGGTCCTTTTGTATAACTAGGAGTTGCGATAGGTTCATCATTTGGTTCAGAAATTTTTTGAATATTATTTTTAATGAGATTGCTTACTTTATTTAATGCTATCTTTGTAGAAGGCACAGAGGATGAAGAAAGAGATGTTAAAGTTGGTGAAGCAATAGCTGGTGGTGCTGTTGTAGGTCCATATGTAGGCGCTGGTGTTATTCCCATTAAAGAATCATGATCTAAAGCCATATCTATTTTCTTTAGAGGTTCAGCTGTTGGTTGTGTTGGATAATAGAATTCACCTGTTTTTTTATCAGTTTCATCTATTTCAGTTTCATATAAATTATCAAATTCTTCATCATCTTGGTTATCATATTTATATTCTACTTTTACATTTGTTGTCATATGGTTTTTATTATATTTACTCCATTTGCCCCCTTTTTTTTCGCATTTATTTTTATTTTCAATATCAGCATATGGATAACAACTATATTCTTCAAAATTAATTGGCCAAACTTTTTTACTTTGTGGTGTTACAAATCCACCATAAATATCCGGATTTTCAGCAATTTCTGATTTACCTAATTGACTTAAAGATGTATATACATGACCAATTTCTTCATTTTTAGGATTTTTTCCGACTTCTATTTTAGCAAGTGATTCAAAAGGTTCTAAAAATATTTCACTATTTTCTTCTTGTTCTAGCACTTCTAGATGTTTTAATCTATTGTTTGCAATATCAGATGGTAAATTTCCTTTTTTATTTTTAACTTGTGAACTAACTCCATTGTCAATTAAAAATTTAACAATTGGTCCTGATTCTTTTGCATATTTCATTGCAATATGTAAAGCATTATTACCGAATTTATCTTTCATTGGAATGACACCTGGATTTTGATTAGCTAAATATTGAATCATGTTCATATTACCATACATAACTGCATAAAAAAAAGGTGGACGACCTTTTGAATCTAGAATATCAGTTCTAGCTCCTGCATTAATTAAAAGCCCTACCATTGTTTCGTCACCATATTTACAAGCATAATGTAAAGGTGCCATTCCTGAATCTGTCGCTTTGATATTTAAATCAACTGAATATCCAAATAAAACATTAACACATTTATTTGCTCTTAATTTAATTGCTCTTAATAAAATGGTATCACCTTCGTCAGTATCAGTTAACACATTATTAACTGCAGATTTTTTATATGTTTGCTTATAATCATCTAAATATTTTTTTAAGGCATCGTAATTGTCTTCCTTTAAATGTTCAACAATTTTTAAATCAGATAAATATGATGATTCTGAATCTTTACCAATCCCACTAATTAATTCACCAAAACTTATTTCGTTACCTTGTGGATTACAATTCTTTGCATAACAATCGTTACTTAATTTATCAAAACGTAATACATTATTTTTAAGATTCGGTTGATTGTCACCAATTTTACACATTAAATATGGATTTGGAGTGACCCAATCACCACCAGAACATTCTGATGGATTATTACAAATATCAATTGAAGTAACAACGCCATATTCACGATTAACCCTGAACTTCTTATCTTTATATCTTTCCTTTTGTTCATCAGTAACATTAAATCTTGTTTCTCTAGGGTCACAACATTTCCCTTTTATTCCATTTTTATTAACACATATATTTAAAAATTTATCTGTAACAGCTTTAATATCATCTGGATTAAATAATCTACCAGTAACAGGATTATATCCAGAAAAATCTAATTTCTCAGATAATGGATCGACAATATTACATTCCTTTTTTGGATCTACACATGATATTTTGTAAAAATTTGATGTCATTTCTAATTATTTTTAGATATTTAATTAAGTATTTCCTTTACTTATTTATCAACAAAAAAGAATAAAAATAAAAATTTTAAACAATTCAATATTTCAAATCATTACAAATCATTAAAAAGTTTTTATTCTAATCTATGTTTCTTTTCGAATGGTTCTGAGTTTTTTATTTCATCATCTTCAGAATCAGAATTAATAATATCATTAAGTGAATAAATAATTATATCATTCTTTTCAAAAATTTGTTTTAAATTATAATAATCAGTATTCAAACTTTCTTCTATTTTTGTATAAAAAGCATCAATTAAAATTGTATCACCATTAATTAATGAAAATAAATTATATCCATTATTAACTATATAACTGGATAAAGTCTTTGATAATTCTTTTTTATCATCATAAAAAGCTTGACAAAAATAACCAGTTATGATTTTTTCATTCTTAATTGCAATAATATCATTAAATAAATCTTGATATTGCTTTTTAAAAACTCCACGAAGTTTTAACTTATTTGACATCAAATATTCAACTCCTTTTACTAATTTATGAATATCATTTTTTATTAGAACTTTACATATTTTAGCATCAAAAACACCTTTAATAACGAAAGTTTTATCAATTATTTTTCCAATTATAAAATCATATTCAAGTTTAATTCCTGAATATTCAAAATCAAATTCAAATTCACTATTAAATAAAACTTCATATCCATGTTCGTGTAAAACTTGTTTTATTTTAGAATAAATAATATTTTCAAATTTCTTTCCATAAACATTATCCTGGTTAACTTTTTCAAAATCCTCTAATTTTTTCATTACAGAATCACTAGATGTTAATGTTTTTAAATAATCAATTATTTTTGTTTTTAAAATATCTTGATTTTTAATAGAAATACGTTTAATTATAAAAGAACAATAAGAATATATTTCATTCTCTATAACTTCTTTTTCACGGTTATTAATTCTAGCTTGATTTGTCACTATTTTAGTTTCTAAATTACGAATTGATTCCTCCAATATTAAACTTTTAAAAAGAGAATGTTCATGTTTTAATTTTAATAATTTTTTTTCCATAATATCTATGGATTCCTGAATATGTTTACTAGTCTTTTTTTTACATTCAATAATATAATCAATAATTTCATCATAACTAGAACTTACATCTAGAACATAATTACCATAAATTTTTAATTGTTCAAATAAATAATCAAGTTCCCTAGTCATTGTTTTATTAAAAATTACTTCTAACAAAATTCTAGTAAGTTGATATTTTGACAAATTAAATTTACTCTCAATATCATTATTTTTACGAATAGTTTTAATAATTAAATGATAAGTATTATTGGCAATATAATGATCCAAGAATTTTGAAATCATTTTTATCATCACAACTGGTATTATTTTTTGTTCATTTAATTTTTCTGAATGGGAATAAAGTTGAAAAACATCAGAATATTTTTCAACTTTAAAAATATTTTGTAAAATATCAGTTAATTCTTTATTTACTTCCGTGGTCATTGTGAAACAAACAGTTAAAATCAGTTCCAAAAAACCAAATTAAACTAATAATAATTTTATTAGAAGGCTTATTTAATATTTAATCAATCAATTTTTTTATATTGTAAAAAATATTCTAAAAAATAAAAAAAATAAAAAAAATAAAAAAAATAAAAAAAATAAAAAAAATAAAAAAAATAAAAAAAA
>JACCDO012059902.1_pt1 | contig 21461 bp, 21 predicted proteins | sample 7446101 | NCBI WGS metagenome assembly JACCDO01 (sample SAMN15323440, study PRJNA562643) | freshwater metagenome | isolation source: river surface water | place: USA:Blue River Watershed | collected 2017-08-16
ACATTTTATGATTGGGATGAATATTAAAATCTCCTAATTACATTTACCTCATAATAAAACGTATAACTAATAAATAAACAAGATATGTTAAATCAAGACCAAATCCAAGAAATCGCACGTAAGCAAGCTCAAAAGAAGAAAAACGGCGCTGCATTAATCATGAAATTAGGAGTAACAGTAGCAGTAATTGCATGTTATGGTTTCCTATATAACCAAGACACTGATTGGGCAGTGGTTCTAGTGTTTGGATTCGCAGTAACCGTTTATGGAGTTGTAAATTTAGATAAATAGGCTCCAGTAAGTTTCCAGATTATATTTACCCTGTAATAAAAAATAATAACTAACAAATCAATTAAAAACATTATGAAAAATTCAAACAAAGACATGCAGTACCACTTCGAGAAATTAGGTCGTCCAGTTAATCCAAATTCAGCACGTCAAATCCGTTTAGCAGAGATAGCTGCTAAGCGCGAAGCAGGTTTAATCAAGCGTGGTCGCCCTGCAGTTCAGGGTTCTAAGAACCAACAAAAGCAAATCGAGCGTATAGCTAAAATGTCAGCCGGAATTGAAATTAAGCGTGGTCGCCCAGTTAATCCAGAAAGCGCACGTGCAAAGCGAATCGCTGATTTAGAAGCACGTCGTGCAGCTGGAACATTGAAATTAGGCCGTCCAAAGATGGTAGTAGTAGAGGTACCGGTTAAGGCGAAAGCCAAGGTTAAGACAAAGGTAGTGGCTGAATAAGCCATTACCATTATTTAATCCGCCTAAGTAACCAACATTCAAACCAATACACATGACTAAGTTAAAGAACCCAAAATCACGCCAATACCGCCCAGTTCAATTCAGCTCCATACACCGCATCGCCAAGTACCAAATTGAGCAGCATGTTCACGCATACCATATGGATGATGCTGGAAATGTAACGTATTACACAAAAGTGCGGTAGGTTGCCGGTGTTACAAAAAAATCACGGGAGACGCGGTTACTAAAAAAATCTTAAAAGAGACGGACGCTAGCGGATCGATATCGGTCTGTTGGCGGCTTGCTCCCACGCTAACCGCGGTCCCTACGCGCGGTGCGTGGGGTCGTGTCTTAACCACACACACTCTCAACACGTATACAACTTTATACCCCACCCCTCGTATATACAAATATAACCAATATTTCAATGAACGTTCAAACAGTTTGAATATAATAAGGAAATTCCAAATTCCAAATTAACCCTTTTGGGGTAAAAATCCGAGATTTCAAATTTTAACCTCTACAAAATTTTTTGGAAACGTAAACGTATATACGAGTTTTTGGAATTCTAGACTGTCCTTACCATATTCCCAGGTTATGAAAAATAAATAAACATAAAATGGAAAATTTAACAGGTAAGGATACATCCGAATTTTACGAGATGAACGCTCAACAAGTGCGAGATAACGTCAAGTCAGCTCGAGCTTACGATTTTGTCGAAGTAGGAAAAAACGCATGGAATGTGCGCTATTTTAAAAAGAAATTTGGTTCTAAAAAATCAAAATTTTCAACAGGTCATATCTATGTTTTGCAAAATACATCGGTGCCTGGAGTATTTAAAATTGGATTTACTGAAAGGTCTGTTGCCGAACGTGTAAATGAAATAAACTCGGCTACGGGTGTGATTACACCGTGGCAAATTAGGGATTTTTGGTTTACAAAAAATCCATACGCGGCTGAACAAGAAATTCATGAGCGTTTGAAAGATTATAGAGTGGAAGATAATCGTGAAGGTTTTGAGGTAAATTTTATGGTTGCGCGTGACGTGATTTTTGAAGTTTTGGGTATACCTAACGAGGATCTCACGTAAATTATTAATTTATATATTTATCATAAAACATAAAAACAAAAATATGGCAACATATCTATTTAGAGATGCTAACAAAGCAGCTTTTGTTAACGGAGTAAATACATTATTTAAAAAGAATGGTTTAAATCGCGAAATCGATTCTACTGATTTGCTAGATGCAATGCCTGGTAAAACCGATTTTACATTCTACATTACGGATGAACCACAAGAGGATGATATTTTGAAAAATGCTGAAAAAACAAAGTATTTTTCTTTTCCGTTTCGCTCAATTGATTTACAAGAAATAATCAAAGAATCTAAAAAATTCCAAAAGAAATCCAAAAAATAATTTGGCATTAAGAATTTCCCATGTATATTCAAACATAGGGAGGGTTTGAAACCGAACGATTGGGAAAATGAACGTGAAACGTTCAAACGTTTGCCAAACATTAACATAAACGCGTATATACGTATTAAAAATGAGATATAAAGACCAAGCTTTGGATAAATTAAATCAATTGACGAACATTACTCGTACATTAGATTTTCAAGTTTCAAGATTAGAATCACAAGAATCGATTCTACAAACAATTCAAGATTTAAAAGAAAAGATTGAAGATATTCAATCTATAATTTCAATCGAACATGATGAGTTTTCATCATACGTTTAAATAAAAATAAATAGGTTATGTTGAATGAAGAACAATTGCTAGAAAACTGGCAACAATTTTTAGGTTATATTGAACAATATATTACTGGGGATCGTCAAAAACGATTAATTGATTTTTATAACAAGTATGAGGAACGTTTTATCTTGCTTCCGGCGTCGCATAAACCGCAATATCATAATTGTTTCCCTGGAGGATATATTGAGCATGTTAACCGCGTGGTATCGGCTTCATTAGATATTTTTGAGATTTGGACAAAATACGGTGTCAAACCTGTATTCACACGTGAGGAAGTTGTTTTCTCCGCACTAAATCATGATTTGGGAAAGTTTGGAACATTGGAACATGAGGCCGTATTACCTAATCCATCTGAATGGCATGTTAAAAATCGAGGTGAAATTTATACTTTTAATACTCAATTAGACTACATGACTGTTCCAGACCGAGGTTTGTGGTTATTATCTCAAATCGGTGTTGAAGTTTCTAAAAATGAGTATTTAGCTATTAAATTACACGATGGTTTATACGATGATTCAAATAAACCTTACTTAATGTCATGGTCTCCAGAAACTAAATTACGTACTTCATTACCATATATTATCCATCAGGCTGATTTAATGGCTGCTCGTATTGAATTCGAACGTGAATGGTTGGATAAATTAAATGGAACTCCGGTTGAACAACCAAAACAAATTATTTCTCAACCAAATAAAAAACCAGTTCAGATATCAGTTCCAGAAAACACCAACTTGAAAGATATTATGAATACATTTTTTGATTAATATGGAAATTATATTATATACTTTAATTACATTAATTGTAGCCGTATCATATGCGTGCTACAATTTATTTATAAAAACAGAACGATTAGAAAAAATTGTTGATCAACAAAATCAATATATTACTAGTATTTCTGAACTTATAGAATTGTCTAATAAAAAAATAGGGGAGTCTGAAGTTGCGCAAGCATTTAAAGCAGATGATGATATCGGTTTTTTCTTTGAGACATTACAAGAAATTCAAACACAATTGAATTCTTTTAAAACTCGAAATAATTAATATGGATTTATTAATCCCACAAGAGGAAGAAGTTCTTTTAACCAAAAAAGGAACTATACGTAAACGTAAACCTAAAAAATCAATCCTATATTTCACTTCAGATACTGAAGAAGCGATTATAGAATATTTAGCATCTAAAGATCAAGACGAACGTAATCATATATTTGATCAACGTATTGATTATGCTTTTCATAAGCTAGCAGAAAATATCATTCATACATTTAAGTTTTATTATACTGATGTTGATACTATTAATGAGTTAAAGCATGAAGTAGTTGCTTTTTTACTTGAAAAACTTCATTTGTATGATCAATCTAAAGGTAAAGCTTATTCTTATTTTGGGACTATCGCTAAACGTTATTTGATTATTTATAATGAAAAAAATTATAAAAAAATTAAAGGTAAAGGAGATTTAGAAGAAGTAGATGAAGATAAAGTTATTGTTGAAGATTTAGTTCGTGAATCTAATAATGATGCTGATTTAGGAGACTTTATTTCTTATTTTGTTCGTTATATAGATGTTAATCTTGAAAAATTATTTCCTAGATCCCAAGATCAAAAAGTAGCTGATGTAATTTTAGAATTATTTCGTAAACGTGAAAATTTAGAAATTTTTAATAAAAAAGCTATTTATATCTATATTCGTGAAATGATAGATGTTGATACTTTTCAAATAACTAAAGTAATAAAAATATTAAAAAAGGTATATTATAATCTATATAATGAATACTATGAAACAGGATTTGTAAAAATCTAAAAAAATATATTTATAATAAAATAAATATTATGGATTTTGAACAAAAAATATTTGGAAATAAATCATTTTCCGATCTTTTAAAAAATATATACGATAATTCTAGAGAAAAGGAAAAACAAATAAAAGATTTAATTACAAGTCTTAAACCTTTAGTAGCCGACACACAGTCGGCTTTAATGGTTGTTCCTTTAATTAAAGAATATCTTGATGTATCTGTTAAAAATGATGATTCACTAATTAAGATGGCGGGTATTGTACAACGTGCAATGGCTAATTCTGGTGGAAATGGAGATGGTGATTTTTTAAGTGATGCTGAATTAGAACAATTAAGAGGTGAAGTACAAAAAATTGGGAATGAAGTAAGTAAACCTATAGAAACTAATGGCGTCAACAGTAACAAGGATTAATCCTGGAGCTCAAACTCAACATATTAATAATTATCAATCATTTCGCCCATCATTTGATGTATTTGGAAGAATATTTCATGTTGTAAGAAATGAAAGAGATCCAGGATATTTAGATTGGACTAGTATAGGAAAAGTATACTTTGAAAACCCATCCAAAACTCCTCCAGAAGAAATAAATAATTTAACTTTAAGTACTTATGAGGATGGGAATACAGCTTATCCTTTACTTCCTTATTTAAGTTATTTTCCTTTTATAGGGGAATTGGTTTATCTTTTAATATTTCAAGATAAAACTTATTATTCCCATACAATTAACATATATAATAGTCAACATCATAATTCTCAAGTTATCAACAATATTAATGATGATGGAACTGCTATTTTAGGTTCATATATTAATGAAAAATCTATATCATCATTATATCCTTTTGAAGGAGATTTAATTCTTAATGGAAGATGGGGACATAGTATTAGATTTGCAAGTACATTAGATATAACTGAAATAAATAATACATGGAGTACTGCAGGGAAAGTAGGTGATCCTATTATTAAAATAGTTAATGGATATTCATTTCTTGCGGATAATGAGGGAAAACCACATATAGAAAATATAAATAAAGATAAATCATCTATTTATATGACTTCTAATCAATCAATAGATTTAATTCCTTCTCGTTTTATTTCATCTAACCCTGTTACTTCTCCATTAATCCCATCATCATATACTGATTCTCAACTACTATTATCATCAGATCGTATAACTTTAAATTCTAAAAAGGATGAAATAATGTTATATTCTAATACTAATATTGAACTATCAGCAAAGAAAAGTGTTCATTTTGATTCTGATGAAAATATATTTTTAAATAGTCCTAAAATATTTTTAGGAAATAATGAAAATGCAACTCCTACCGAACCCGTACTTTTAGGAAAACAAACATTTCAATTATTATCCGACCTTATATCAGCATTAAATGAATTTTCATCTGATATTAAATCATATAAAACTATGGGTGAAGGTGTAACTAATCCCATAATTAATTCTTCAGCTGAAACTTTAAGAGGTAAGTTAAAAGGAATGAGAAGAAGATTAATTAAAATTTATTCTAAAACTGTATTTGTAGCTAATTAAAATTATGGCTGAAGTTGATAATGTTGTATCTTTAACAGATAGACCCCAAAAAGTTAAGAAAAAACCTTGGATTACACGCACAGCTCGACGTGTTGAGATTGAATATCTTCAAGCTCAAATTAAAATTGAGATGCGTCAAATCAAAATTAATAGAGGATTAGAATATAATCGAATCCAAAATAATCAAACAATCGATGAGCCTACTAAAAAAGAAATAACTGATAATCTATATAAAAATACCGATAAACAATTAGAAAATCTTCAAAAAAGATGGGATGAATTACAAGATGAACAATTAAAATTAAACGATCCTCTCCCACCAGAAGAAAAAGAAATAAATGTAATTGTTGAGGATAATAAAAAAGAAGAAATTAAAGAAGAAACAAAAGAAAAGAAAAATTATTTTAAACGTGCAAAAGCAGCATTAAAAGATGCTACTTCTTCTCTTGAAATAGTCTCTACTTTAAGTTTTGTTACTAGTATAGCTTTAGAATATATATCTTTAAATAATTCTAAATTAGAAGGTATAGTTACTGAAGTAAATAATGATATTATAAATGCAAAAACAAAAGAACAAATAGATATAGTTAAAGTAAAAAGAAATAATGCTTTAATTATTATTGGAGTAAATGAAAAAAAATTAGAAGATGTAAGAAAATATGCTGGTATTTTAACTCTTATTACTGGAATATTAAATCCATTAATAGAATTACTTTCTTTTCTCCCTCCATTAGCAATAACTGGAGCTACAATTAGAATAATATCAAGATTAGAAAAAATACTATCTAAAGTAATAACTTTTCTTCCTATACTATTATTAGTAATTGATAAATTAGATGAAAATTTAGCTGAAATAAAAGCTAGACTCCAAAATATTAGTGATATATTAGACAGTAATATTGAAAATTTATCTGCTAGTGAAATTCAAGATTTACTTAAAACTAGTGATTTAGGATATTTAAATGGGTATGACTATAAAGATTTCAAATTTTATATAAAAGAAGAAAAAGACGAAAAATTTGTTGTAAAAGGCAACAAAAGAAGATATGCAGTAGCAGTTAATAAAGATGGAAATGAAGTATTACAAACTAAACCTTCATTTACTTTAAATCCTCCTATATTAGTTGAAGAATTAAAATTACAAATAGACCAAAAGGGTCTCGTAGCTTAATATTTATAATCATGAAAGTAGACGTATTTAAAAAATTAATTAAAGAAGCAGTTCGTGAAGTTCTAAGAGAAGAATTATCACAAGTTAAATCTACTCCAATACAAGAAAACAAAACAATGAGTTTTACAACTCAAGATGTTGATATGGTAGCATATAGACAAAATTTAGCTGCTTCTATGGGATTAACTCCTCCAAACCACCAAGTTTATTCAAAACCTCAAATTCAATCAACAGGAAATCCATATTTAGATATTATAGCTGAGACAGCTGCTAATATGACTCCTCAAGATTTAGCTGCTATGAGACAATATAACGAATAATTATGCCAATACCTCAAATAATACGTGTTGATCCTTTAGATTTACAAAAAAGTAGAGCTATAGGAATTTCTATTCCATTTAACGATCCATATAAAGTATTTAATTCAACTTTTTCTACAAAAGATCAAATTAAATCTAATTTAATTAATTTACTATTAACACGTAAAGGTGAAAGAATAAAAAATCCTCAATTTGGAACCGATCTTCATAGATTCCTCTTTGAACCTTCAGGTGATATTTTATCTACTAGAATTAAAGAAAGTCTATTAGTAAGTATTAATACATATATTCCTGAAATAATAGTTGCTAATATGGATATTATTCCTAATCCTGAAGGAAATAGTGTAAAAATTATGGTATCATATAGATTAAAACTTTCAGGAACTAAAGACCAAATTTATATAGATTTTAGTACAATACAATAATGACAAATAATACTAAAGATATAAAATATATTAATAAAACATTTAGTGATTTTAAAACATCACTTAATGCTTTTGCTAAAACTTATTTTCCTGATAGTTATAATGACTTTTCAGAAGCATCCCCAGGAAATATATTCATTGAAATGGCATCATATGTAGGTGATGTTTCTTCATTTTATATTGATGCTCAAATTCAAGAAAATTTTTTAAATTTAGCTAAAGAAAGAGAAAGTTTATATAATTTAGCTTATTCATTTGGATATCGTCCTAAATTATCTTATGCGGCTACTACTAAATTAGATATATTTCAATTACTTCCTTCAAATGGAGGTACTATTGATATGGATTACGCTTTAGTAATCCCTGCTAACACCACAGTACGTAGCAGTATTGATTTTACTTCATTTATTACAACAGAAGATGTTGATTTTTCATCAACTTCATCAGCTGATATATCGTATTATAATGAAGATTTTTATCTTATAAAAAAATCAGTTGATGTTATATCAGCTGAAATAAAAACTACAACAGCAACATTCCCTGCTAATTCTAAATTTGCTTCTACTACTATTAATGATAGTAATCTACTTCAAATATTAGAAGTTACAGGAGATAATGGAAGTAAATGGTATGAAGTTCCTTATTTAGCACAAGAAACTATTTTTGAACCTACAAATAATGCAGTTTCAGCATCTTCTGGAATTGATTATTTACTTAAACTTAAAAGAGTACCTCAACGTTTTGTTACTAGAGTTAAATCTACAGGTTCAATTGAACTTCAATTTGGTGCTGGGGTGTCTACAAAATTAGATACGGAAATTATCCCTAATTTAGATAATATTAATTTAGGATTAATTCCTAGTGTATCTGATAATATAGATAATTACAATAAAGCATCAACATTTTTTACTAAAAATTATGGAATAGCTCCATCAGGTGATTTAACTATCAAATATCTTGTTGGAGGTGGATTACAAGCTAATGTTCCTGTAAATTCGTTAACTTCATTAGATACTACTAATGCTTCTAGTTGGTTCAAATATAATCCTGCGGATGAACAAGTTAAACAGGAAATTATTAATAATTTATTAATTAGCAATCCCCAACCAGCTACTGGAGGTAGAGGAGGAGATACTATTGAGGAAATTCGTTTAAATACATTAAATGCATATACTTCTCAAAATAGAGCAGTAACTAAAGAAGATTATATTGTTAGAACTTTAAGTTTACCTTCTAAATATGGTAATATAGCTAAAGCTTATATTTCTCAAGAAGTATATAATAATACAGGAAATTTACTTTCTGATAATCCTTTAGGATTAGATTTATATATTTTAGCTTATAATCCTGATAAAAAAATAATTACTGCTAATGATACTTTAAAAAGTAATTTAAAAACTTACTTAAATGAGTATAGAATGATAACAGATTCTATTACTATAAAAAACGCATTTTATATTAATATAGCTGTTAATTTTGAAATAAATTCTGATCCAAGTTATAATAATAGAGAATTATTAGCTAATTGTATATCTCAAGTAAAAGATTATTTTAACATAGAATTATGGCAAATAAATCAACCTATTATATTATCTGAGATTAATGCGCTTCTCTTAAAAGTACCTGGTGTTAGATCTGTACATAAAGTAGAAATAATAAACAAATATGGAGGTAATTATTCTCAATACGGATATGATATACATGCTGCTACTAGAAATGGAATATTATATCCATCAATAGATCCTAGTATATTTGAAGTCCGTTTCCCAAATAATGACATAACTGGTAGAATAATTACTAATTAATAATGGCAATATATAAATTATTTCCCACTAAAGATGCTTCTATATATTCATCATATCCTACTAAAAACGCAGGATTAGATGAAATATTAGATATAAGTTTGTATAAATCAATAGAAGAAACTGGAGAAGTTTCTAGAGCTTTAATAGCATTTTCTAATAATGAAATATCTGATTTATTAACTAATAAAATAGGTTTAAAAAATTATAAAGCATATTTAAAATTATATTTAGCTAATGCTTCTGAAGTTCCTTTAGATTATACTATATATTGTCATCCAATATCTGGTTCTTGGAATATGGGTATTGGTCGTGCAGCTAACATACCTGCTACTACAAATGGTGTTAGTTGGAAATATAGAGATACATTAAGTGGTAGTGTATTTACATCATTAACAACTAATGCTACTAATGCATATAACGGAACTAATGAAGGAGGAGGAAGTTGGTATACTGGAAGTAATTTAATTGCTACTCAATCATTTACTTATACTACTGATAAAGATATAGAATTAGATGTTACTAATGCTATTAGTTCTAGTTATTATCAAGATGGATTTATAATTAAACATTCTTCTTCCTTAGAATTTACTACTGGTTCTTCATTTGAAACTAAATATTTTTCAACTGATACTCATACTATTTATCCACCATGTTTAGAATTTAGATGGAATGATTTTTCTTATTCTACAGGTTCATTAACAACTGTTCAGTCTGATAATATAGTAATATCTTTATCAAATAATAAAAAAGAGTTCCAAGAAGATTCAGTTAATCGTTTTAGAGTAAACGCAAGAGATAAATTTCCTACTAGGACATTCCAAACTTCTTCGTTATATTTAAATTCTAAATTATTACCAACCTCTTCTTATTATGCTGTAAAGGATATTAAAACTGAAGAATTTGTAATTGATTTCGATACTAATTTTACAAAATTATCTGCTGATTCAAATGGTAATTATTTTGATTTATACATGAATGGTCTACAACCTGAAAGATATTATCAAATATTAATCAAATCAGTAATAAGTGGAAGTACAGTAGTATTAGAAGATAATAATTATTTTAAAGTTATACGATAATGGCTAATATATCATTTGATAAATCTACCTTTTCTAGAGATAGTTTTGAAAAATTAGTTGATACTCGTTTTAAACAATTATTAAAACCATCTAATGAACAACCTACTGAATTTACATTGGAAGAGTTTTTTACCTTATATGATGATTTATTTTTCCAAATCCCCCCAGAAGGTGATGTTCAATCTCATAGATTTATATTAAATAAAACGGCTGAATATTTAGGAGTAAAGATTAATGACGAGTCAAATATTCAAGCTCTATTAGATGAAATAACATTATTAAAACAAGAATTATTAGATGCTAATAAATCTTTAGGAAGTATAAATAAAAAATAATGGCTGATAATATTAAAATTATAGGGGATGTAAGTAGTACTCGACGATTATCTCGTATAAAAGATGAAGACTTAAAATTAATTTCTACTACTCCTCAATATAAAACTTTTGGTGCAAAAGATGATTATATACAATATATCATAAGCGACACCGGAGGAAATATTTTATATTCATCAGATAATTATACAAAATATAAATTACCTCCAAATGCAGTACTTACATCAGAAGGTAATTACCCTACCATTGAAATTAACCCAGTTAAAGATTTAGAAGATATTGGATATATATCGGGTCAATTTATTACTCAATATAATTTTAATAAATCTATAATTACAGGTCCTACTCCAATATTATTTATAAGTGAAATATCTGAAGATAGAACTGAAATTAGATTTAATTCTACAATTCTATCATCAGGTCAATTAACATCTTGGGGTCAATATTTGAATTCATCTATAGAAAATAGTAATGAACAAATAAATTATCTTTTAAATTTCCCAAATAATCATCAATTTTTAATAATAAATGTTGCTGTTGATTTTGATACTCCAACTCCTACATTATTATTAAAACTATATGATCCTCTTCCATTAGAAGTAGTTGAAAAAACATTAGGATGGATTAGTGAAGAAATAATTGAACCTTATATCTTTACAGTAAATCTAAATACTTCTGTAATTCTTCCACCTGCCCCTCAATTAAAAGGTCCTAATTTTGATATAGATTTAGATATCAAACAAAATCTAGCTACAAAATATGAAAGTTATGATTCATTAGTATCATCATTAACTGGTTCTTCATATCATCGAATATTAAATTATATGAATGACAATTCATATGATTTAAATATTGATTATACTTCATTTGAAAATTTTATTCATTTTAGCTCAGCTAAAAAACGTTTAGAAATATTTTATAGTAAAGTAAAACAAATTGAAGATTATAATACTGATATTAGTACTATATTATCATCTACTTCAATATTAAAAAATGAAGAAACTGCATCTATTAAATTAAAAATAGATGATATTGCTAGAAATTTTGATGGGTTTGAAAATTATATGTATTTTGAGTCAAGTTCATATGCTTGGCCAAAAAGTAGCAATATAAAACCTTATACTTTATTATCTACTAGTTCATTAACATTAAATACTTGGTATAACTCATATACAAGATCCGCTGAATTATATGATGAAACAAATTTAGATCATTTATATAATACATTACCTGAATATATTAGAAGTGATTCTACAAATTATCAACCATATTTTGATTTTATCGATATGATAGGTCATTATTTTGATAATATTTGGATATATATTACTTCAATTAATGAATTATATAATGCTGATAACAATTTAGAAAAAGGTGTTTCTAAAGATATTGTATATGATGCATTAAAATCATTGGGTGTTAAATTATATAATAGTAAAGGTGATAATAAATTTGATGATTATATTGGAGGTATAAATAGTGGTAGTACATTATTTGTTGATGATTTTTCTGTAACTAGTAGTTATTTAAATAACATTCCTAAAAAAGATCAATTAGCTGAATTATATAAAAGAATATATCATAATATTCCTTTACTATCTAAAACTAGAGGTACATCCGCAGGTTTACAAAACTTAATAACAACTTTCGGAATTACAGGTAGTGTATTTTCTCCAAAAGAATTTGGAGGATCATTAAAATCAAATGATTTAAAAGGATATAATAATGATAAAATATCAATCCAAGATAATACTATTACAGGTAGTGTTTTATCTCCATTTATATCTTTACAAAATCCTCCAACATCTTCATCTGAATTTACATCAACTGATTTACATTTTGTTGATTTATCATTTAGTCCTCAAAATGAACTAAACACAAGAATTTCAGCATCTATAGCGTCAACAAACCCAACTTTTTCTTTAGATGATTATATTGGAGATCCTAGATTAATGAAATCATCCTCTTATGATTCATTAAATTTATTCCGTGATACTTTCATATCAGCTAGTGCTACTGTTTCAGGTAGTGCCCAACGTTTAGATTATAAAGGATTTATCGAATTAGTAAAATATTTTGATAATAGTTTATTTAAAATGTTAAAAGATTTTGCTCCTGCACGAGCAAATACTTTAACAGGTGTAACTATCAAATCTCCAGTACTTGAAAGAAACAAAATAGCAATTCACTCACCTAATGTTACAGAACAAGATATTCATGAAGCTACTTATAATACTCCAGTAATTTCTGAAGATAGAGATTATTATTATGATAAAATTACCGGAAATAAATCTTCATTTTATACTGGAGAACTAACAGGTTCATATGCTAATGTAAATAATGTATTTGAAGGTTCTAATCCAAATCCATATTTGCATCCATCACATTCAATTGATACTAATAAACATGCTCATAGTGATTTTAATGTTGTTTTAAATAATATATCTTCAAGTGTATTATCTTCATCAAGATTAAAATTAGAACCATTATACTTATCTTCTAATAATTCTGTTTTTGCAAGCTCATCGGATGGTAAAATTTCTGAATTTACTTCAAAAGCTGAATTACAAGATAGTTATGAAGATTTATTAGGGCATCAAAATTCTCGATATAATGGAACTAAAGTATATAGTTTAAAATATAACGAATATACGACAGCCTCAGTAAATTATGATGGTGATAAATCATTTGGACAAAAATCAGCTATTGACCATAATACTATCAAATTAGGATTGTTTACTTCGATTGAAAAAAATGAATTCTTTAAAACAAAAAAGAATAATATTTATTTAAAATATCTTGTTGATAAAGAAGGAAATTTAACAGAATTAAATAGATATAATAAACATTGGGTAGAAGTTCAAAATATTTTTAAAGGTGGAAATAATCTTATAGTATCTCAATTTGATACTCAACATGATGGTAATCAAAAATCTACCGATGGTATAAAACCAATATATAGCAGTGGTTATAATTATACTCCTATGTTATATATTACTGGTTCTTCTTCTACTGATAAATTATGGTTTGCATATAGTGGGGAAGATACATTAAAATTATTTAAAGCTAATAATATAGCTAATGGTTTTATAAGTGGAAGTGGAAATGGAAATGAAACATACCCATTAGCAATAAGTGGATCTAATAGTTATGTAATATATAATATATTTGATAATATTTTAGTTAATGATAATTCACTTTATAAAGCAGGAACATCATCATCTATTTCTACAGCAAATGCATTTCCATCGTATTCAGTACCAGCAAACGGAACTTATGCTTTTAATACTAGTTTTGATATTAATATAAAATTTCCATCTTCTAACCAAAGTTGTTCTTTTAAGTATGAGGTTATAAAAGGAAATATTGATGGTAATGGATGGCCAGTTGGTACTTTATTAGCTACTTCAGGTATTAAAACATTTACAACTAGTTATCAATATAATATATATACTAGAGGATATAATTTAATACCAAGAGGTGCAATTATTACTAATTCTACTAATGCCCCAATAGATAGTTCTTATTTTCCTATATATGTAGGTGATAGTTTATTATTAACTTATGTTAGTGGAAACCAATATAAAGATTCATCAAATGCTTCATGGTATTCTTATATAATAAATTGGGATAATGATGGATATCCTACTACGAGTTTAATTTTTAGTAAAACTTCTAATTCCCTATTAACTTTTTCTAATGATGATTATATAACAACAGTAAGTAATGTTTCATCAATATCGAATCAAACTAACGGTACATTATCTTTTAGAGTAAATTCTTCGGGAGATTTTTTACAGAAAAATGATAAAGTTTATTTTAAATTATCATTACTTAGTACAATTACTAATAATTTTACTGCATCTTTTTCTACTCCTGGAGAACTTAGAAATAATTTAACTTCTAATACTTATGGAGATACAGTATTTGCAACTGGATCTGTAGCTGATAGTTTTATATCAAATGTTACTACTTCATCAATTAATAGTGGTATTGATACTTTAGTATTTAATGAAGGATTAAGTGCTTTTAATAATTATACTTTTATTCCAAATACTGGTTCCCAAGATCAATCAATAATATTGTATAATAAATATGGTAATGTAAATGATGTATTTAATCCAACAGTAGGAGATATTGTAGTAACATCTTGGGCAGGACAGTCTACAGAATTTAATATTTCTAATGTTTTTAATTCTGGTAGTTATAAATGTTTAACTTTAGATAGAAATATACCAAATAGTTTAGTAAATAAAATTCGTGATGTTGGAGATACAACTACGGCAGGTATGGATGAATTTATATTATTAAAGAAAAATAAAGATGAAACTAATTTATTAGTAACTTTTGATAAAGAAACTGGAAATACCTCTTACGGATTTATCATACCAGATAATATTCATCCTGATATATTATCTAATATAGATGTTATTACTAAAGAAGTAAAACAAAAATTAATAGAAAATAGTAATACCGGGGGAAGTGGAACCTTTTAATTAAAAATTATAAACATATATATTTATACGAAAATAACAGATTAAATTATGGCAATTCTAAATAACACTACTGTAACAGTAGATGCTATATTAACAAAAAAAGGTCGTGAGTTATTAGCAAGAAACGACGGTTCGTTTCAAATAACTCAATTTTCATTAGCTGATGATGAAATTGATTATACATTATATAATCCTTCCCATCCATCTGGTTCTGCATTTTATGGTGAAGCTATTGAAGCAATGCCTATGTTAGAAGCATTTCCTGATGAAGCTCAAATTATGCGTTACAAATTAGTAACTTTACCTCGTGGTACTTCTAAATTACCTGTTATTTCTTTAGGTTACAGTACAATATCATTACGTCAAGGTGCTAATTTAACAATTACTCCTCAAACATTAAATTATTTAGGAGCTACTTCAACATTTGAAGCTAGTGGGTATATAGCAACTATTGCAGATATTAGATTAATGTCTACGTTTAGTGGTACTGGGATTGCGGGTACTACTCCTATGTCTGATTTAAATACAACTACTGGAACTAAATTAAGTAAATCCGCTTTAGGTACTTCATTTACATTAACCGGTACAACAATTAATACATTATTTGGAACTTCAAATACTCAATTATCTACTACTCTTACAGTAATTGGTAGAGATTCAGGTGCTCGAATTACAATTCCAGTAAATATAATTAAAGTAAATAACATATAATATGTCCTTTATAAGATACGCTGCTGATGATTCAGTAATAAGCTCAGAAACTATAGTAAGAGGAATGTGGGGTAGTAATAGTAATAATTTAGTTACTTTTTGGACTTCTAGTGTTGCTACAAGTTCATACTACTTAAACGTATATGATACTGCTGCAACTTCTTCTTTACAATTCACTATTCAATATGGTCATCTTAATGGAAGTGGATCTTCAGATATAAACGCAAGTGTTTCTGATATTACTCCTACTCGTATTACTTACGGTCAATACAGAAGTTTAATTTATAATGATGAAAATTCATCATTTATTTTTGGCAATCTTAATTCTAAAGATTTTTACGCTATCAATATTGCTCGTTCTCGTTTTAAAGAATCTATAAAACCAGGTTCTTTAACATTAAAATTATCAGGTTCAGGATATGGTTTACAAAACTTAGAGTTAACTGATGCTAGTATAATAAGTGGTTCTCTTACAGGTTTTATTGGATCTAATCGTTATTATAATTTAATTTCAGGTAGTGCTGGAGTAGCAGCTACAACTCAACTCCAAGGAGTAAGTGGTAGTTATGGATTAATGTTTCCAGATTTAGGAGTTATATTATTAAACCCATCAGCATTATCTAATCCATCATCTTCAGGAGGTATTCAGTTAACGACAAATACAACTAATGGTTTTCCTGGTAATCCTAATTTAATGACTATGTTTAGAGCTATTAGTGGTTCAGCTGCTAATAGTAAAGGTTCATTAATTACACTACAATCTCAAGAAACCGTGTCTTCACGTTATTTCTTTACTAGAATTAAAAATAGTGAATTTAACTATACTACAAATCCATCAATTATAAATGATAGTGGTAGTTTATTATACGATACTTTAATAGATAACCCTCAATCATTTATAACAACTGTTGGAATGTACAATGATAATAATGAACTACTTGCTGTAGCTAAATTATCTCGTCCTTTGGTTAAAGACTTTACAAAAGAAGCTTTAATCAGAATTAAATTAGATTACTAAAGATATTATAAATGGCTTCATTTAAAAGATTAAAACGATCGGATGTAATTTCCGTTCCGTATGTGGCCAATAAAAATTGGGTTTTTGAATATTGTCCTTATCCTACCGATGATCAGTATATCAAAATTTATAAAGGTACTAACTTAACTAGTACCTTTTCCACAGATACTGACCCTGTTACTGAAGGACAATATGAAAGATTAGTATATTCTCAAATAAATCATTTATTTTATCAAGAATATTCTTCGAGTGTTGAATTACTTAACACTAGTTCTTTAGTATCTTCTTTATATTATGATGCTGTTTCTTCAGTAAGATTAACGGGTTCTTATTTTGATTATAATGATAATCCTAAATTAATTAAAAACTTCCCAACAGGAGCTAATGCGGGTATCCGTGTATTATCTATAAATCAAGATTTATACGGACAAAAAATATTACCTTATGCTTTTGAATTATCATCTTCTGCTTATTACATTAAAGATGATGGTGTAGGTAACTTAATAGATCAGAAAAATTCAAATACCCATATTGGTAATATATTTTATTCTCATGGAATATCAATTATAACTAATCAAGATTACCAATACTTATTTCCATTACCTCCATTAGCTAATTTCAAATCAGCTTCATTCTTAGATACTGACAGTTCTAGAATAATCAATATGACTGGATCTGTAGATGTTAGAGGTGGTGTGCTTAATACTGGAAGTTTAGTTTTATATAATAATGATGGTAATTTTACTGCTAATAGTAATGGAACTATAACTTTTAATAATAGTGCACCTATAGGTACGTATTATGTTAATTATAAATTTAGTACTACATTAAGTGGAAGTAATTGCGATAATACATCATTAACAAGTAATTTAGGAACCCTTAAAGTTACTTTATTAAATAACTGTAATTTTGCAATAAGCGGTTCAGAAATTATATAAAATAATAATTTTAATATATATTTATATATAACAAGAATAAATAAATGAGGCAGTTTGAAATAACTTTAACTACTAATAACAACTCAGGACCTTTTGATATATACTACACATCAGAAGGTACTAATGTGCTTGCTCCTTTAGTTGGTGGTGGTTATGCTACTAATATACCTGCTTCTCAATTAACTACTGGGGTTAATATTTTAGCTGATTATGGTGTTAGTAATATATATGCCATTAATAATAAAGAAACTTGTAATTCTATACAAAATCTTTCTCAAACTCCTAAAATTAACCCGTATGCTTGTGTTACTTATTTAGTAAAAAATAGTTCTTCTGAAACCGCTACTATATCATATATAGATTGTAGTGGTAATACTCAAACAGGAACTGTCCCCCCATTCACTACAGGAAATTTTACAACAAGTAATGGTACTCCTACTTGTGTTTCTAACTGTAGTGGAATAACGTCTACACCAGATCCAAAAAATTGCAAATATTATACAATAAGTAACCCATGTAGTAGTGTTGCTGTAGATGTTAAATATATTGATTGTTCTGGTAGTCCTCAAATAGTTAAACTTGCTCCAAATCAAACACTTACAATACAAGCAATATCAAATACTATATATGGGTATAGTGGAAATTGTGGTACTAAATTTACTAAAACAGAAATTCCGGATCCATATAATCCAAACCCAAATTCACAATGCCAAGAATTTATTGCTATAAATAATTGTAGTTTACCTGCTATTATATCATATACTGATTGTGGTGGAAATATATCTACATTAGATATACCCGCAGGATCTAGCGTTCCTTATTCTTCACTTGCACAAGGATATACATGTCATTCTGGTGATTGTAATTGCTTAGCAGTATACACTCCAACCCAAACATGTGGGTTTGATTTTTCAATATTAGGATCATACACTCCAGAAGTTCCCCCAGCTCCAATTCCAACATATAAATTAAGTCCTTCAAAATTAACAATGAATGAAGGTGAAACTATATCAGTAGCTGTAGATACAACAGATGTTAATGATGGAACTTCTTTTTATTGGGATATATATTCATTTGCTCCTACATCTTTTACAACTGATGATTTTAATGCATTAAATGGAACTGTAAATATTTCTAAAAATAAGGGATCATTTAATATAGTTGCTAAAAATGATTTAACAACTGAAGAAGATCAAATATTTGGAGTTCAGCTTTGGACAAATAGTAATAGAACTCAATCTTTAGCTGAATCTAAACTTATTACTTTAAAAGATACCTCAAAAACACCTCCACCAATAATTTGTGGTGTTAGAGCATATGATACTAATATATATAAATATAATTATACCGATAATTATGTAGCACTTCCCCCTTGGCGTCCTTCATATCCAACAAATTTCGGAGTAGAAGCAGAACTTGCTGGTACACGTCATAGTTATTCATTTACTACAAACAATTATAGTAATTATAATATTCCTATGGCAACTACTGTATTAACCCCAGATACATTTCCTTATACTACTGACTTTCCATGGGTGACTTCAGGAAGTTTTACGAGTTCTATTTTTGAATCTATAATTGTCACAACAGACAAAACATTTACCGAAGATCAAAGAGGAAAATATGTATATCCTTTAAATAATCAAATATTAACTTGGGAAAATAATACATATAAAAATCAAAACTCAAGTACTTATTATACAGATGCTTTTATATCCGATGTTCCTACAAATTCTACTCCTTGGATAAAAGGTTTATATAATGGAGGAGGATATGCATATGTAGTACCAAGAACTTCTACATATGCTTTAACGGGTAGTGTATCATTCTCATTCAGAGGAAATGATACTGGAGGATCAGATCAAAAAGGTCCATCTGTATTTAGAATATTTGGTGTTATCGAAAAATCTTACACACCATTTTCTCCATATTCATGGACAAAAGTAGCTTATACTACTATGTCTCAACTTCCTGATAATATTCTTTTCCAAAATAGTTATACAAAATTTGCATATAATCCACAACAAAGTATGATTTGGTTTGATTCTGATATGGATGAGGAAGTATCATTTGAATTAAAAGCCCAAGCCGATGTTTCTATCTCCGCAGGAAATTATGTTAGATTTACATTATATTGGCAAGATATAAATGGAGTTTTTATTCCTAGGGATTATTATAATCCGTATGCTTATAGAGGAGCTAATTATTTAAACTTTAAGATTGGTAATCCAAGTACTCCATCAATGTTTTCAATTATAGATAAAACATTAAGATAATAAATTAAATATTAATATATTTATATATAACATTATTAAAAAATTAAATGCCTAACGTATATTATAGAGTTAAATTATTACCAAACGAATTAGGGATCAATAATGGTCCTTATGAAGTATATTATTCTATTGCTAATGATGCTACTTTATATCAAGCGTATTTAGAAAATGGTATTGATAAAGCTTTAGGTTTAGATTATAGACAATTAACTGGAAATAATGGTTTAGGTATAGCAATACCTGATTCTCCTACTCCTTATAGTATCACTATAAAAAATACATATCCTAGTTGTACTACCCAGGTAACTCATTTTTTAGATGGAACTAATAAATTATGTACCAATTATAATTTTAGTACAACAGATCCATCAGCTACTATTTCATACATTAATTGTAATTCTCTTCCTAAAATAGTTAATATATCATCTCCTTTAGCTTTTCAAGCAAAAGTTAAAAAAGGAACTTTTCCTAAAGTAATTATTGGAGATCCAACAAATGTTACAATTGAAGACACAGGAGAAGAAACATCAGACCCCTTATTTAAATTTTCATTTACCCCAGATGATAATATCCCTGCAGAATTATATATTAAAAATTATAGTCCTTCTGGTTCAGATAATTATGAAATTTTACGTTTTCCAACTTCAGCATCTGAAATTTATTCAGCATCAACTGGTGATTATATTGAAATATATGCTTCAGGATCAGCTACTTGGTCTTTAGATAATATTCCATTTTTATCAATGAGTTTTAGTGGTACATTTACTACTAGTTCATTCACAACAGGTAGTAGCAGTTTATTATTTCAACCTTTATATTTAACAGGTTCATATACTGGTTCATTAACTGGTAGTATATTTACTGATTATCAAATTGTTCCAACACCGGCTCCAACTCCGGCTCCAACAGCAGCTCCAACGGCTGCTCCTACAGCTGCACCTACGGCTGCTCCAACGGCTGCTCCAACTGAAGCTCCAACACCGGCTCCAACGGCTGCACCTACGGCTGCTCCAACGGCTGCACCTACGGCTGCTCCAACGGCTGCACCTACGGCTGCTCC
>JACCDO010548864.1_pt1 | contig 21456 bp, 23 predicted proteins | sample 7446101 | NCBI WGS metagenome assembly JACCDO01 (sample SAMN15323440, study PRJNA562643) | freshwater metagenome | isolation source: river surface water | place: USA:Blue River Watershed | collected 2017-08-16
AAAAAAATAAAAATATTAAGTGAGAAAAGAAAGTAATAAAAATAAAAAAAAATGAAAAGGAGTAAAAGTGAAAGGAAATAGGTAAAAAAAGTGTGAATGTCAATGTCAATGTCATTAAAAGTGAATTTGAGCGAGGTGGTAAGCAGAGAGTTAAAGCGGAGCATAGAGAATGTAGTCCGAGAAGTGGTAGAGAAGTGCGGTTCAAAGTACAATTTTGATGGATCGGAGGCGCTAAGAGAATTGTCGTTGTCTCTGGAGGACGTGGTCGGATGTGTGGGCGTGGTAAAGGAGTCGAAGTCGAAGTCGAAGTCGATGTCAAATGATAAGGTGTCAATTCCGCTGCCATTTAGTGGAGAAATAAATGAAGAGTGCTGCATCGCACTGCGTCAAAACAGCGGTCTGTACACGCAATGCCAATCATTGAAGGCAGGTTCAAGCCGTTACTGCAAGCAGTGCTCGAAGAAGGGCGAGTGCGAATATGGCACAGTGGAGTCGCGTATGGCAGTGGGACTACAGGATTACGTAGACAGCAAGGGTCGTAAACAAGTTCACTACACAAAAATAATGAAAAAGCTGAATTTGACGGAAGAGCAAGTGATGGAGGTGGCGAAGAAACACGGCATCAAGGTGGACGGTAGCCACTTCATAGCGCCGGTGGAGGCGTCAAAGCGGGGTCGTCCGAAGTCGGAAAAGCCGGCAAAGGTGAGCTCTGGCGTAAAGGGTCGCCCAAAGAAGGAGAAGAAGGTGGTGGAGATAGCGGGTGACGAAGAGGATTTGTTCGCGAATTTGGTAGCGCAGGCAAACCGTGATCAGTCGGCCGAAGTGGAGGCCGAAGTGGAGGCCGAAGTGGAGGCCGTTGCAGAGAGTTCCGTTGCAGAGAGTGCCGTTGCAAAGAGTTCCGTTGCAGAGAGTTCCGTTGCAGAGAGTTCCGTTGCAGAGAGTTCCGTTGCAGATGAACCTGTAGTAGAAAAGCCCGCCGCCAAGGTGAGCAAAACTGCAGCGGAAAAGGCAGCCGAGAAGGCCGCAAAGGACGCCGAAAAGGCAGCCGAGAAGGCCGCAAAGGAAGCGGAAAAGGCAGCTGAGAAGGCCGAAAAGGAAGCGCAAAAGGCGGCCGAGAAGGCCGCAAAGGAGGCGCAAAAGGCAGCCGAGAAGGCCGAAAAGGAAGCGCAGAAGGCAGCGAAGGACGCCGCGAAGGCAACGAAAAAGGTCGAAAAAGTAGCCGTTGAAAAGCCAAAAGCAGAAGATGAGGATCAGGCCGAGGTAGTCAAGAAGATAGAATTCGCAGGCAACAAGTACCTAAAGTCAAAGAAGACGGGCATCGTATATGACTACGCCGAGTACGTCAAGACAGGCGACCAAATTGTGGTGGGGCAATGGAACAACGATACGAACGCAATAGACTTCAAGAAGGCATGCGAAGACGAAGAGGAATCAGAAGACGAATACGACGAATAGAGAGAAAGCAAATAGTAAGTAGTTAGTTATATCAATAAAATCATTAAATAAACCAAATAGGAAAGGGGCCCCCCTTTTTTCCTGCCTGCTGCCTGCTGCTGCTGCCTGCTGCTGGTATAAGTAGGGTGTAAAAGCCAAACCATCGCACAAATGGCGGCAGATATAGCAGCAGGCAGATGTAGTAACACTCAGGCACAGTGCAGTACGACAGTATGTAAATATATAGTGCATATGTCTGTCCGTGACACGGTGTGTCATAATTTGGCAGTGACCTTTTTGATGAAAAATAAAAACCCGGTATATTATATAATGACGGCATTTAGACAAAGTCCAGCAGGTAAAATTCGAGGTAAGAGCTCTAATAAGAAACGCAGCACATCGCGTAAATATATGAAGCGGGGAAGAACCATGCGGGTTGGTAAGTATAAGAGGCGTGGAAGAACAGCCCGTGGTGGTAAATATAAGCGACGTGGAAGAACCGCGAGACGTTCGCAATCCGGAGGGGACGATCTTGATGATATGCGAGAAACAATCGCTTCTGGAAATTATTCAATAAAGATATTTCAGTATCAACCCGACACGACAATTCAGGAAATCCAATTAAATTGTTTGAGGCAATTAACGTGTCCAAATCCGACAATAATTGATACATTAGACGGTCCTCAACAAATGGCAATGAGCGAGCTTCTTCGTCGTGCTCAAGCAGTGGGCATGAGTGAAGGGGAACAGGTAGATGCGATTAGAATAACGCAGAACGTAAACGGAGAGAGAATAAGTGCAATAGTTACTGTAGACATGCTTCTAACCGGGTTTGTAGTAATCCCTCGTTGTCCAGCTGGCGTGCCATGTGCCAACACGCGTCCAGTGTTATGGATGATGGCAAGTCCGCCCACCACTCACCCGGTTCTACCGAATGGGTTCTCTTTGGACTCAGAAAATACCGTGCTGACTTATGAACAGGAAAACCCGACGGATGGGTCAGATCCTTTAATGTTAACATGGCCAGACCGTGGCAATCGTCCGGCGATACGTGCGGCAACAATGGACCGTGATCCAATAGACGATCTGGTGACAAGTATGTCAGCCATGCGGTTAAAAAAAACCAAGTAGATCGGTCGTATTTAAGTATTTTAAATATATTGTATATGCAACCTATTTAAAGAGCGGCCTTGTTGTGCGAGTTGGTGCTTATGGTGTTATGACTATTGGCGACTGTGCCATTTTTAATGACTTCCATCATCATATTTTTAAACTCATTGTTTTCCTTAATCAGCTCGGTGTTTTGTTTGATAATCAGCATAATAAGGTCCTTCTCTGATATTTCAGTAGTGCTAATAACTATGTTTTCTTCGGTATCCACGTTAGAATCTATTTTGCACAATTTGTTGTGCTTCCACAAGCCGTTCCGTGATAAGTATGATTTATTACACCATTCACACACAAATGTTTTTTTAGAAGGCATAATTTTGGCATAATTTGTGTCACCGATGTCACCAAATACGTCACCTATATGTGGTTTTGCATGTTTTGCACTCGCAATATGATTATCATAACTGCTTTTCTTAGACGTTCCATAGTCACATTTTTTACAATAGAATTTCGGGCATAATTTGGGCATATTTTTGTCACCTAAAGTTTCCATATATTGGAGACAGAAAATAATTTTAAATACTTTCCTGAAAATATAAAAAAAATTATCGTCACAAATTGAAATTTATTTTTTTGGCTACCAGACCATAAAATTCAAATATGGTCACAAAACATGTATTTTGGGGAAAGTATTTTGGCAAATCGGTTTTTGGACATTTATTTTTGTCCATTTTCATTTTCTGAAAAAACTTTCCCATGAAAAAACTCGATATTTTCCGTTCTTTAAGTACCCCCAAACATTATATATTATGCAGGATCTCTGCTGCCTGCTGCCTGCTGCTGCTATATAATGCATACCATAATAGCAGCGAAAAATGTTCGAAACATGTACCTCATGCAATAAGCCGCACCAGAATAGCAGACATGTACAGTATTTAAGTGTGCAATTATAGGGTATTGTCCATGATGTTGCCGCCATAGAATATTATGTGTTCATATATTAATGGAACCGCCTACTACGATTGAATTCACTGGGGGCGACCCGACATTTACCAAAGAGATTTGGACTGCAAATGGAAGCCCGTCAAACCTAATTTTAGGAGAGGGTTGGACAAGCATTGCACGAATGGGGCTCGCATATGCACCCAGTTTGAAGCGCGTTACAATTCCGGCGTCACTCATAAGCATAGGAGTTGGAGCATTTTATACGTCCAACGGGCTCGAACAAGTAACGTTTTCCCCCGGGTCTGGCTTAACCCGCATAGGAAGCGGTGCATTCTCTGGGGCAAGCGCCCTGCAAACAATTCAGATCCCAGCATCAGTAGTCGAAATAGGTACCGGCGCATTCGGCGAGGCGAAGGGTTTGACACAAGTAACATTTGACCCCGAGTGCCGTCTGGACCGCATAGGCGACCGTATATTCAGTGATGCGATATCCTTGCACACGATAAACCTGCCACCATCGGTGGCAATCATTGGCCAAGGCGCGTTCAGTGGTGCGACCGCATTGAAGACAATTAATATTCCAGATTCTCTCATAAGCATCGGTAGTGACGCGTTCCGTGGCGCGACAGGTCTTGCACAAGTGACGTTTGGTCCACAATCCAAACTCGCCGGCATAGGTCCAAGCGCATTCAGTGGCGCGACAAGTTTGCGTGAGATTCGGATTCCGGCATCAGTCAGTAGCATTGGCCAACATGCGTTCAGTGTGGCGTCAAGTTTGACAAATGTAACGTTTGAGCCGGACTCGACACTCTATATGATTGGGGCAAGCGCTTTCCAGCAGACGGCACTGCAGACAATTACTATTCCTGCATCGGTTGAAAAAATGGGATGGCATGTGTTCAATGGTGCGAAAAGGTTGGCAAATGTATTGTTTGAGAAGGGGTCGCATCTTAAAAGCATTGAATACGCTACGTTCACAGAAGCAACCGCATTACGGACGATTGAAATACCCCCATCTGTCACAAGCATTGGCCCGCGGGCATTTAGCGGTGCGACAAACCTGGAACAAGTAACATTTTTGCCTGGTTCTAATATCTCACTTATAGGAGAATCCGCGTTCGCTGATACGAACCTTAAACTGGTGGTTATGGGGGAACCGGCTTTGAAAAAATTGAATGCTGCCACACGCCCCGCATTACATTTTGGTCCGGACAATACATTTTATGGCGCGAATAACGTTAGCATCACTTCTCAGGCGAAACAAGCTGACACCCTTTTTAATGTCGCAAAAAAACGCGGACTACCTCTTGACACAGCGAGATTGTCTGCATCTTTTCTTACAGGGCTAACCCCTAAAAACCAGGCTACCCGAAAAGGAGGCAGAAAGCGGAGCATCAAGAAGAGAGTGTCTCGCCGTCGCAAAATGAGTAGACGCAAGAGCCGTAAAGCCCGCAGCAGACAGGCCCTTTAAGTATTTTAAATATATTGTATATGCAATCTATTTAAAGAGCGGCCTTGTCCACCGTCACCTCCTTGGAGACCCGCTGGATAATCTTTTCCTCCTTTTCAAACATATTGTCACCCGAACCACCCATAGATTCAACAATAATCTTATTGTATTTGTCGTTGAATCGTGAGTGATAGGTCATGCAATCGGGATGAAGCTCTTTGTACTTGAAAATTAACCTGGCATTTTTGTCTGTTACCTTTTTAACAACTCGGTGCATCTTCTTATTCTCTTCGTCTTTCTCCCAGGTGTCTTCGTCTTTAACGTACATGGTTTCTCTCTTCTTGTCAGTACAATGAACCGGTCTTTGAGTAACATCCAGCTTCTTAAGGTTCTTGACAATAATATTAGAGATTCCTTCTATATACCCCACTTCTGCGACATTCTCCAGATCGGATACTTGCAGTTTAATTGATTCAACAAAATCAGTAATATTCATGGCATCTTTGCAGGTTTCGTTGAGAAAGAATTGCAGATTAAATGCCTTGTTGTGCGAGTTGGTGCTTATGGTATTATTGTTATACGTGCCATTTTTTATTACTTCCATCATCATAGTTGACTGTTCAAGCATCATACTTTTCATCTCGGAATTCTCTTGCATTAAGTATTTCATAAAGGCCTTGAGTTCTTCGATTTCATTTGACTTTTGGATCTCCTGTATATCTATTGAAATATTCTCTACGTCATTGCACTTCTTTTTATGTCTCCATAGACCAGCTCTGTCGTTAAATATTTTACTGCAATTTAAACACTCGTAAATTTTATTGACCTTTCCACCCTTTCCGTTGTTATTCGTTGTTTTTATGTGTTTTGATGTGGACAAATGACGATCATACTGGTCTTTTCGTGACGTCGCGTAGTTACATAATTCGCAACAAAAGTTATGTGGACTTTTTTGACTATTCTCGTTGTCGTTTGTTGTCATATATTAACAACAGAAAAAGTCCTAAACCTTTTCCCCCAAAAAATAAAAAATTTTATCGTCACAAATTGAAAATTATTTTTTTGGTAACCAGACCATAAAAATAAATTATGGTCACAACGCATGTTTTTGGGGAAAGTATTTTGGCAAATCGGTTTTTGGACATTTATTTTTGTCCATTTTCATTTTCTGAAAAAACTTTCCAGGGAAAAAACTCGATATTTTCGGTTCTTTAAGTACCCCAGAAATTAAATATATATTCGCCATATAACATGCGCCCTTGCCTGCTGCCTGCTGCTGCTAAGTAGTCGAATTGCAGTATATCACTGCAAAACCGGCACATGTCAATAAAATACAAAAATGCGCTCGATTATTATTACACTGCAAATAGTAGCACCAACCTTGCACTCTAATAAACAGATACCAAAATTGATTGCATTTTGTATAAAATTGAGTTCCGGTCCTTTGATACAACATAACGTACCAAATGTTTCGTTGCATTGTATCTGCAATTTGTGGAAAACCCCGGCTCGACCAAGAGACTATTGCGTGGAGCGATTGCCAGCCATTTGTTCCACCCATTACTGGCGGATATGTTATCAAGGTATATGACGGCGATACGATTACCATAGCGGGACGATTGCCCTACACGGAATCGCCCCTATATCGGTTTTCCGTCAGATTACTTGGCATTGATTCGCCGGAAATAAAGGGTAAAACCGAAAAAGAAAAGGAGGCCGCACATAAGTCTCAGCACGCATTAGAAGGTCTTATATTGCACAGAAAGGTTGTATTGAGGGAAATTTCTAATGAAAAGTATGGTCGCATCTTGGCAAACGTATATCTTGTCACAGAGACCGGAGAAATATTGGTAAATAAATGGATGTTGGCGAATGGGTATGCGGTGGCATATGACGGCAAAACAAAGCAGCAATTTGACCCCGATTCTGCGATATAATTCTTCCTCAAATGTGTAAATGAGGATAAAATATCAATATATAGTATATGGCACAAACTCATAAGAACTTGCGTGGTAATAAACGCAGTAAACGAGGATTTAGGAAGTTAAATAAAACCCCTAAACGAAAACAAATACGGCGAACCCAGACAAAACGAAGACAAACAATGCGCAGACGACAAATGACAAAGAAGCGCACATTTGTCGGTGGCGCCTCTATGGCGACAGATTTCAACGATAAAATAATGAAATTAATGAAATTAATGCCAGATAAACCCCCGGCCTCTCTTCAGCGCGCATTTAAAAAAATGAATGTCGAAGAAATTGAAAACATGACACCATCGGACCTAAATAACATATATAAGAATTGGCGAGATGTAGAGGCAGAGAGGAGAAAGACGCTAAGAATGATCAAGAGCGCCGAACAACCCCAACCAAGTATACCGAATAAAAAAGCACCGCTGACAAAACGAGAGAGAGAAACATACGACCTCGAACCTTCAGATGAATCAATGCCTGAAGTGCATATGGAGAATGACATCATACCTTTTGACCCAGAAAACCCCTATGACCCTAAAAATGATTTAAAAGATATGCAGGATTGGGATGTGCCAGTAATTCAACCGAAAAAGAAGAAGTCTCAACAAAGTAAATCGTGGATGCCGCCGAAGGTGCATTCTACTGAAACCCGCCCGTTTGATCCCTATGGCCCCAATGACCCGCATAATGACTTGCAAGAACACATGCATTGGGACGAAGAAATACCACAGGGTCAAATGCAAGACAACAATTTTACACCACAGGAGCATGATTTTGCTGGCGAAGAGGACCATAATGTGAAGTTGGATTGGATAGATGAGAACGAGGCAGCCATCCAAATGTAACGAAAAAATGTAGATGATGATAGTTATAATCCGTGGATTATAATCTTTAACCATGTATATGGACCCTGAACGTATGCCTATGCCGGTCTCTGTCGCAAATATTAAACAAAATTTTTGGCGAGAAAAACAGGTCGACATTTTCTATCGCAACGGCCGCCCAATCTTTAATATGACCAAACATACAATGCACTTGCGCTCTCACAATAACCCTCGTTTTTTCAAAGAACAAGACCACGAATTTTGGGAGCATGTATTCTCACATTATACTCATCAATAAATCCGCTCATCGCTATAAACACGATAAATATAATAAAAATACGCTCACGTCTATTTTTATTATTTATTAGAAAAGAAGAGAAAGAAGACCATTTACACCATTGAAGATTCTAATTCGCCTTTAAGGGCGAATTAAATTCTGTAAATCAGTGATACTTTAAGAATAAACCGCACCCAAAGGTGCGAATTAAATTCTTCAAAGGTATAAAATCTGCGATATTATATAATAAATGTCTTTTTCATTTATAAAACCAATAAACTGGAAAAAGCTACCATTGTATAAAAAAATACAATATTATTCAAGTCAGCTTGATGGACGATTCGCTCCCTATGTCGATAAAATAGAAGCAAAGAAGATCGTGAAAAACATTTGTGGCGATGATATTAGTGTAGCGCCAATAATAAGAATACTTGATAACCCTACAGATATTTCAGAAACAGACCTAAACGTGAACAACATGATCAAGGCTTCTCACGGCTCTGGATGGAATATTAATATAAGCCATGAAACCACTGTAAATTCCGTGAAACCGATGCTATTAAGGTGGAATAGATCATACTCGATAACCGAACGTCAATATACACATATAAAACCACGATTCTTTATCGAGCAAAAAGTGAATGGCCCGGCGGGAAACGCAGACGTATTTATGTTTCGATGTATCCACGGGCAGCCAGTCAGCATCGGGGTTAAACGCGGAAATATACAAAACAGTTATGATATTTATTGGAATCCAGTGGCCAAAGTAGAAATCGCCGGCGTAGAAAAACCACAGCATCTCGATAAGATGCTCGCACTCGCGCGATTATTGTCATCGCCGTTTGAATTTGTGCGTATAGACTTTTATTATGTTGGAGGTGTCATATATTTCAGCGAATACACCTTCACTCCTGCAGCAGGGGCGCAAATTTTTCCTATGAATCTTGAAGAAGAATTTGGTGCTATGTGGGTTTAGTTGCGATGAAGTATATAAGAGACCAGTCAAATTCTGTCTCGGAGGCCATAAGGTATTTTTGTAGCCCTTCCTTAATTTCCGCGTCAGACGCATTTTTTAGACCGAATAAATGCCTGCAAAAGTCTACCATTTCGTTTTGTGAAGCGAAGGTCCATGGGTAGTGTTTCATTTCAGTTGTGACGTTGAAACCGGTTACCACATTGAACCCGGTTACCACATTGAATCCAGTCATCAGTTTTGTGTCTTCTTCTGACCAGAATTTGCCATTATGACCGTTGAATTTATTAACAAACTCGTTCAGCCATTTGTCTTCTCGTGAACCAATATGTACATCACCAATGATTAACTTGCCTCCAGGTTTTAGGCACCGATAAACAGATTTATAAAATTCAACGCGTTCTTCGTCTGTAGAATGATGTAGGGAGGCTAATGATAGAACTTTATCAACAGAATCGTCCGGTTCTGGTATACAAAAATTAGCAGAATAGGGAATTCCGGTTACTAAAGAAAAGCTCCGGTTTGTTTCATATGGTTTATAAACAGCTGAATCGGGAATATACTTGCTAATGTCTACGCATGCTCCTGGTATATTTACGATGACCTCATTTGGTTTAGCATCTACCATAAGCGCTGCAGTAGATAGTTCGTTCATAAGGACACGTGGATACTTTTGTACAGCATAGTTGTATTCTGCTGCACGATTTTTGAATGTCATATCGTAATCCATTATAATATGTCCCGATAAATATAGTGTTATGAAAAATAAAATGGTTCCTTAAATATATTGTATGCGCAATCTATTTAATGAGATTCCTTGTCCACCGTCACCTCCTTGGAGACGCGCTGGATAATCTTTTCCTCCTTTTCGAACATATTGTCACCAGAACCGCCCATAGATTCAACGATAATCTTATTGTATGTGTCGTTGAATCGTGAGTGGTAAGTCATGCAATCGGGATGAAGCTCTTTGTACTTGAGAATTAACCGTGCGTTTTTGTCTGTGACCTTTTTAACAACGCGGTGCATCTTCTGATTCTCCTCGTCCTTCTCCCAAGTGTCCTGGTCCTTCACATACATTGTTTCTCTCTTCTTGTCAGTACAATGAACCGGTCTTTGGGTAACATCCAGCTTCTTAAGGTTCTTGACAATAATGTTAGAGATTCCTTCTATATACCCCACTTCTGCGACATTCTCCAGATCGGATACTTGCAGTTTAATTGATTCAACAAAATCAGTAATATTCATAGCATCTTTGCAGGTTTCGTTGAGAAAGAATTGCAGATTAAATGCCTTGTTATGCGAGTTGTTGGTGTTATGGCTATTGGTATTAGAAATTGTGCCATTTTTAATCACCTCCATCATCATATTTTTCATCTCGGAATTCTCCTGCATTAAGTATTTCATAAACTCCTTGAGTTCGTTTATTTCATCTGACTTTTGCGTTGCATCTGTCAACTCGTCATTTTCTGTAATCTTACAATGTTTTTTGTGATTAAATAGGCTTTGGCGGTGTTTGTATGATTTGCCACAATCGCACACAAACATATTTACACATTCGGCTGCGCTTTTTGGCGCTTTTGTAAGTATTCCGTCAGTTGCAATGTGTTTCTGTGTCATTAAATGCCTCTTCCAATCGCTATTTTTACAGCATTTGAAGTCGCATGATTCGCAGTAGAATTTACCGGCGTTTTTTGGCGTAAAATCGTCAGTCATTTGTCAGTATATATATACTGACAGAAAAAACGCCTAAACCTTTTCCCCCAAAAATAAAAAAAATTTATCGTCACAAATTGAAAATTATTTTTTCTGTGACCAGACCATAAAAATAAATTATGGTCACAACGCATGTTTTTGGGGAAAGTATTTTGGCAAATCGGTTTTTGGACATTTATTTTTGTCCATTTTCATTTTCTGAAAAAACTTTCCCATGAAAAAACTCGATATTTTCGGTTCTTTAAGTATTTAAATTATATATATTAAAAAATGCCCACACAGGGCCTTTTTTATTTACCTTACAAACAAAGTTTTATTATATGCATTCCTGCGCAATCGCGCGTTTTCCCGCTTGAACCACACCCACGTAATTATCCACTGTTCTGGTGGGTAACTGATTATCGCCTTCACCAGATATAAACGGAGACATCTCAAACCGCTCAACATACACCGGTTTTGTCTGCCCAATTCGGTGACACCGCGCGACAGCCTGGTCTTCAATAGCCGGGTTCCAATGCGGCGATATGAAGTAGATTTCGCTGTAGTTTTCCTGCAAATTGAGTCCCTCACATCCGGTCTGAATCTGCAATATAAGCGCGTCATTCTTGTCATGTAGAGCCTCCATGCGTTTGCCGCCAGTGGTCCGCCCATCAAATGTCGCCACCTTGGCCATCCCCCCGGCACGCAATCTGGCGGCAATTTCGTCAATTTCTTCGCGGAAGTGGCAGAAGATGAGTTTGCCGCAGCCGTTATCCTTTCGCCGCAATATCTTGTCAACTGCAAAGTCAAGCTTACTGCTACAATTAAACGCTTCGCTGTATGCGGATAGATTATCATTTTGAGTAAGAGTCTTAGAGAGAAGTTTGGGGTAGATGCAGGTCTGACGGGCGCGCAACAGAAGCGATAACACGCCGCTACCTTTTGCCAGCGAATTGGCGACAAATGCTCGGCTCTTTGAAGCCGAAACGTGGCTGAATGCGAGCGCCGAGTGTATTTCTTCGGAGAGCTCCATCTCCTTACGGTTTCCCCAGGTAACCATATTTTTATCGTGCACCACATTGGGCATCCTGATTCCGACGCCGGTCTTCGTCCGCTTCAATACAAAGTCGGCCGTCAGTTTGGGCAAATTATCTACTTCAGTGTAGAAGCTGGCAGGAAGGCCAAGCAGAGAGCATAAGCTGTAGAAATCCTGACGTCTGTTCTGTACAGGGGTGCCGGAAACGAGCCAGCGAATGTTAGACTGCAGCTTCCTTGCACTGATATATCGCGTCGTATTTTTGTTGCGAAGGTGATGTGCCTCGTCAAATATAATGCGTCCCCACAGAAGTTGGTGTAGCGGCGTAATGGCATTTGCATCGATCTGTTTTTTTGTCAGCGTGATTGCGCCGTATGTTGTGATGACGATTGTGGCTTGGCTAAGCAAGAACTGCGAAATCTGCTTCTTTTTGTTGCCGTGATATATGAGGGGTTTGTGGCCGGTTGTCCGGTAGATTTGCGCGTACCATTGGTCAACAAGAACTGGCGGCACGACAATGAGAGTTCGCGCGCGAAAGTTGCACAGCATTGTGCCTATCATCATGATAGTCTTACCGAGGCCCATCTCGTCGGCAATAAAGCCCCCACGTACACCGGCAACCGGGTCTGCGCGAAGCTCGTTGTTCAGCATCCATTGAACGCCGTCATATTGGTACTGTTTGTGCTCCATTTTTGTGCGGTCCAAGTACGCCTTGAACCGGGCCTCACCTCCGGCGACCACAGATGTTTTATGAGAATCCATTTGATTTGGTTATATGCTATTAAGCTAATGTACTGCTCAACAAATTGTACAAAAAGTATTTCAATTTTTTTATAATAAAGCCAATTGTGGAAAAAACTAAAAATTTATAAATATTTGCCGCATCCATGGTAAACAAAAAAGGGCATAGCATAGCGCCACACTATTTTGTTGTTTATTTATTTATTTATTTGATTGCGTATTTTAGAGTATTTTTCAAGTTATGACTTCAATAAAATCTGACCGGCTGTTTTAGTTGATTTCTATCCCTAAGTTGCCACTTAGTGCCTACTACAGGTTCAGCCACAACAGGTTGACTTCTATCTCTAAGGTAGTACTGCTTACCAAGCGGCTCATTTGAACGAGAAAGAGCGAGAAGAGCATATACAGCTTCCATGGTCTGAGCAGTAACCTTTGACGGCATTCTTGAAGTAGATGCCATAAGACTTCTGGATAAGGGATCTTTCAATTTTTTTAAATAGGTGATTTAATTGATCTAATTAGATATAGAATGTCAATGAAAAATGACCGGTTTCCCGACCATTTTTATGATATTTTTTTATAAATTACTAACTAACTACTATATATACTACTTAAACCTCTACGGCTGCGACTGCCTTCTTGCTCCCCTTCTTCGCTGCCTTCTCTTCGGCCTTTCTGAGCGCAATTGCCTCCTTCTCGGCGGCCTTCTCAGCAGCCTTTCTCTGCGCAACTGCCTCCTTCTCAGCAGCCTTTCTCGCCTTCTCGGCAGCCTTTTTCGCCTCCTTCTCGGCAGCCTTTCTCTGTGCAATTGCCTCCTTCTCGGCGGCCTTTTTCGCCTCCTTTTCAGCAATCTTTGCCTCCTTTTCAGCAGCCTTTTTCGCCTCCTCGGCAGCCTTGGCTACCTCAGCCTCCTTTTCAGCCTCCTTTTCAGCCTCCAATCGCTGCTTCTCTGCCAGCTCTTTGGTCTCCTTTTCTTGAACCTGCTCCTTTTCAGCAGCTTTTGCCGCCTTTGCCGCCTTCTTGGCCTCCTTCATGGCCGCCTTCTCTGCCTGCGCCACCTTCTTGGCCTCCTTCTCCGCCGCCTTGCGCACCTTCTCAGCCGCTTTTTGCTCCTTTGCCGCGATTCTGGCCTCCTTTACGGCCGCTTTTTGGGCAGCAGCCTTGTCGCGAATTTGCTTGCGAACAGTCTTGGGAAGATCGCGCAAAAGCTTCTTCATCATCTTTTCCTGCGTGGAGCGCTGTTTGATGACGAGTTTGGAGTACTTTTGAGTGTTCTTCTTCTGTTCGGTCTGCTTCTTGGTCACAACGCGCTCAATCGCCTTGAAGAAGCGAGGGCGGAGTTGTTCCTTCTGAAGCACCTTGGCGACAGGAGCAATGGTAACGGGTTGGGTTACGATGGTGGTGGTGGACATTGTTGATAATTGATTGATTGCTAACGCACAATTTAATACTTTTGATGCCCTTTATCTGTATTCATTTTCTTTTTTCATTTTTTTTATTTTCCGTAGATTTTTGCGTTAACTAAAAATTTATATTAAGCCCTATTGCAGACTATTTTACGGCAAAGGCCAGTTTCATGGTAGTTGGGTGGCACAGTAACACAGTACCGCGCTTGCAATAGGTAAAAAATCAGCCAGCCAAATAGGCCGCCAATTTTCTCTCTATTTTTCTCACAAATCAATCGCGACAACAATTCAAACATTAAACAGATTTCTATTCGTCCTATAAAACTCGCGCCACTCAAGCACTTCATTTTCATTATACATTGCGCCCCCTGGTATCGGATTTCTCGCAGCAAACGTACTCAGTATTCTCGCCACATCCGATATATAAACCCCATGACCGTAATTTGTAGCAAAGAAGTTTTCCCCAATATGCTGCCCGTAACGCGCAGTATCGTAGCTATCACTCGCAAATGCCCTGCTATATTTACGCTTGCTTCCTATCACATCTACCGTCTCCGTACCGTTAGGTAACGCATGAAGTGGCTCAGGACGAATCTCCAGCACAACATCACCATTCCCCTCAGCCTCCTCCCTATTCCTATCCTCCCTAATTCTATCCTCCCTAATTCTATCCTCCCTATTCCTCGCACCGCTGTTCCTCGCACCACTGTTCCCAAGACGAAGTCCATCCTCAAGCCCATCATTATCATTAATCATATTGTTTACACCAAAGGTTGCCATTGTTTAGAAGATGATGTACATGCCGCCGACGAAGAAAGCAATCAATTTTTTATTTTTATGCTAAACATTCCTCAAAAACATTCCTCAAAATAAATGCAAATTTTATAACGCGTTATATTATATTAATTGATATGGACAACTGTAATATCTATATTTTAACCTTCGTCATCACCGCCCTATGGGACGTCGTCCTACGAAAAATGTCCGAGAACTACAACAGCCTCCCTTCTCTCTTCCAAGCAGATTTCATGATATATTTGCAACCGTACTTTAAGGGACAAACACTGTTGGGCGCCGCCCTAATCGCAGGTTTCGTAGGCGCAACAACCCAAGTAATCATATTAAACCTACACAAGTTACCCACAACCCAGAGTTCATTTGTCACGTTCATGATAACAACATTTATCGTCAGCGCCCTCTATGGCTTTGTAATGAAGTTCTCCAAGTTATTCCCGGATCTTGTAGAGACGTATTATAAGAATCTGGGAGTCGCGCGAAGCATGTACACCGACGGCGTAAGCGGCCTCATAGTGCAGCTAACATTATTAGCCATATTGTATCTAAGAAACCACAAATAAACCAATAAACAACAATAAAACCCGCTTATTACATTTTATTGTTGTTATAAACCCTGTCGCTTACTTAGACTTTGACCAGTTATCGGAAATACCCGTTGCCCACTTATTAGAGCGACTGTTAGAGCGACTGTTAGAGCGACTGTTAGAGCGACTGTTAGAGCGACTGTTAGAGCGACTGTTAGAGCGAGTCATCGCGGGAATATTTAACAGCATACTGACAGAGGACGGCTGTTTGACAGCAATAGGAGATATCGTAATCCGGTTCTTACGCGTTTTATCACGAACGCACTTAAACGCGGAGTTTCTAATAAGACCCACACCGCAGCCCTTAACACACCGTCTTGTACGCGGATTAAGCTCTTTGCCGACGGGGCAAACATTAACCGATTTATCCTTAACACACCTAAAGGCGGGGTTTCTAACCTTTCCAGTCGCACACACCTTCACACACCGCTTAGTTAGCGGATTAAACTCTTTGCCCGCAGGACAATCGCGCACAATTTCTATATCAGCATTTTTCGTAACAACAACCGGGATAAAACTACTATCAGCAATTGCCTCCGCAACCTTCATTTCCCGAGACACTTTATTCGCAAGTAAATGATTCTCAATATGCTTGTTATGTTTTTCAAGCAGTCCACTGTTCGTCAAAAGGTCTTCATATTGCGCTAATAATTGTTCAGGCGTGGAACGTAGAAATACTCTCGGGTGCAACATATCCATCCCAACAATTTCGCCCAATTTTTTATAAAAGTCAGTAGACAATAAATGCTTAGACCGATGTAGAAGAAACATAAGCGCAATTCCAAGACCATACGTATCAACACTATCAATAGATTTCTCAACAAATCGGTCGTAGGCCTCATCAGTCGGTTCAAATTCAAGAACATTTTTAAATGCGCCATAGGTGATCTTCTTGACAGTTTTGTCCCTTTCCAAATTATTGAAGTTCACCGGGGTACAACTAATAAAAAAATATCCGCAATTATCCGCAACTGAATCGGCGAATGCATTATATGCCCGCTCACTCTTTCCCCTCATACATGCGTTCGTATAATCAATTTTATTCCAATAAACAGCTTCAAGCGGAAACGACCAATGATGTTTATTGCCAAGCCAAGACTCCGATCTTTTCGCCGCAGAAATACGCGCGGACTTCTTCTCCATAAACCCGAAATCAATCAAATTCACCCGGTTCGTCGCCTGATTATATACAATATTCTGTTGTTTTATATCGTGATGAAGAACATTATTGTCGTGCAATACCTTCAGCCCATAAAAGAGCCGAATAACTTCTAACCAAAACAGTTCAATGGCATCCACGTGTTCCTTGGTTTTTGTCCAAGTCCGAACCTCCTCGCCAAATAGTGCAAGATCTTGTCCGCCATACTTCATCACAAGCAAGGAATAGTCGTCCATTTTCTCCGGTTCAAATCTCCCAGATGGGCAGTTACGTATAGACCGTATATTGCTCAATATTCTGGCCACCTCACATTTTCTGGGTTTACCTAAATAAAACTGTTTGCCCTTGTCGGCGGCATCAATAAGCGCAAATTCGTTGAGTTCTTTGGCCGCATTTGCGGAAGTCATTAACTTGGATATTTCATTTATATTCCGGTTTTTTTTGTCGCGACACTGCATAGATGGCTTATGCGCACATCCAAACGTGCCCTCACCAATAACGTCAACGCCGCTATCTAAATTTCCTTGATCTTTCCTTGCGGGCATTTGTATATTATATAGTAAGAAATCATCTCTTCTTGAATATTTACAAGAAGGGATGTATAACTGAAAAAAAGGCACTATTCACCAATTACGAATCTTATGTAATGCAAAAAATGCCTTGTTTATAAAAAAATTGAGATACTTTTAACACCAAATATAATGCGCATAGTCGCAAGACCCCAACAGTTTTAAACAATAATAAAATGACCACTCAGATTGACTTCAGAACCCTGCCGGCAAACGTGCCCAGCCTATGTATTCCCCGAGTCTACAGCAACATCGACGAAGCACGTATTCGCCGCGTATTTGAGGAGCTTGACATGGGCGACATTCAGCGCATAGACGTTATCGGCAAGACGAATGACAAGGGAGACAAATTTAACCGCGTGTTCGTTCATTTCAAGCAGTGGAATGCGAGCGAAAACGCGAATATTGCCCGCGAGAGGCTAATCAATGGAAAGGAGATAAAGATCCTGTATGACGACCCCTGGTTCTGGAAGGTGTCCGCCTATCGTGAGCCGGTGCGCCCATCAGGTGCTAAGCAAAGCCACTCAGCCCAACGCCCACAAAAGAAGGCAATCATTCAGATTGATTCGGATGAGGCTCCCGCTCCTCGTAGAAACGGTGCTGGTATTAAGCCTAGGGCACCAAAAGAGGCGACAGAGCCAAAAGAGGCACCAAAAGAGGCACCAGTAAAGCCTAAAGACCCACCAAGCGCACAACAAGTAGCAGCCCAGTCAAGATGGATCAATCGCACCCCGCCTCCAGGATTAAAGCAAGAACCTGAACCAGGCCAGGTACCAGAATCGGTAGACTTGTAAACCAAATAAAAACCAAATAAAAACCAAATAAAAACCAAATAAAAAGGGAGGCACCCGCCTCTTTTTTCTTTTTTCCTATTATGAAACAGGAAAAAGCATCTAAAACGAAACCACTATAATACACATATATAATACACAAATGGAAGACTCTATGCGCGAAATATTCACAATAGACGACATAAAAATACGAGTAGACGACCAAACCAGCATATTTAGAATAGAATTTGCCCACCCAAGCCCATCATTAATCCGCTCCCTCATAAAGACAAAACTCATCCAAGGCGCCACATCAACCAGCGACTACAAGACGATACAATTCAAAGCCACCTCCGTAAAGTCCTTCGCACAATTCCAGTCAGATTTAAAAACGGCAACAGGTGCACCCAATCTCCCCATTGGCGTAGCCGCACACATGACCGGCTGCCTGACCCAACAGCTAAAGTACCTCGTCTCCGCCGAATCCCGCACGATAATCGGTTACACCGCCACCCACGTCATCGTCATAAACGACAAAAAGTTCGCATATCTTGGCAGCGAATTTGTCTCCGAAATCAAACCTATAGACCCCGATCAAGATCTAAACCAGGACAATAACCTTGGCAACAAGACACAAATATGTTACCCATTCTCTCCAACCGATTTTTTTGTTTCGCCCGAACTATTAAAAATCAAAGAACTACCCTCGCATGTTCATTATAAAACGGCCTATTTTAGCATGGCATGTTTAATCATATATGCCTTATTGAACAACGACGATTTTTACACCGAATATTTGCAGCACCATCAGTCAGACAAAATAATAGCCGCATTACATCCTCATCCGATTAATGGCACAAAGTTGTACTGGCTTCTCTCTAGGTGTTTGTTAGAAGATCCCGAAAGAAGAACCATCCTCTTAATCTAATGATAATTCTCCCTCTCTTTTATTACTTTATTCAATACAATGTCTTTAGCACAACCCTCATTAACAAACAAAACAAAGCCCCCCACCACCAAATAATTAATCTTATAATATGTTATAATGTCACTAACTGCTTTCAAAAGAAAATCGGTAATAAATTATGGTTCAAAACGATCGGGCAAAGCCCCCGGCGGTATATGGTTGCCGCAAGGCCCCTTTGGTCATTCCACCCACGGGCTTCAATTAGCCATTGATAATCCAGGCCCAGTGGGGTTTTCCATTAATGGTGGCCACCGCAATGTTGGCGGTGTAGGCCGCGACATGAAAATGTCCAAATCCGGCACACCATATAGAGGTACCCAACCCATCGGCTTCGGCGGAACATACGGCAAATATCCTTCGGCATTATTGGTAGGCAGCGAAGGTCAATACACCGGCGCAGTTCAGCCACAGAATAACCCGTCGCCAGTTGTCCAGCCAGTCCTGAACTCGCGCATTGTTGACACGATGGGAACCCAATACTTGTATATTAAACCCTCCGTCTTATCTACACATGGTATGTTGGACAAGAAGTACCGCTGGGCTTATTATGGCAAGTACCCCAATTATTGGGTGCAGCCGAATTATACCGGTAACCAAACCGACACAGCCAGTCAAATGTTATATATTCAGAATAAGGCGTCTGCCAATACATGCAATCTCAAGGTCAATAATACTGCAACCTATGAGGGCTATTTTGTAAAGACGAGCCCGACATTGTGTACGCCTGGCACATCAACCGCCAAGTTCAAGTATAACGACATGGCACGCAACGGCCCTTACACGAAAACACTTGGTCAGCCAGTTTCATATGGCCAATATAACTTGTACCTTGCACGAGGGTGCAACAACCCAGTTGGCACCCAAAAGCCGTTCCCTTATGCGGTTCAAACGGGCACAGGTATCCAAGCGAGCGGCACAAGTATAACAAGTGTAGGAAGCTCATGCGGTACATCAAATGTGTACTTAACCCCTCCCGCCTGGTACACGGGTATTACTCCAACTCCACCCACAACCGTCCGATAAATAAGCCAACAAATAAGACAACAAATAAGGCAACAAATAAGACAACAAATAAGGCAACAAATAAGACAACCAATAAATCGGACAAAAAACGAATTAAATATAATAAACGATATTATATTTAATATGCCCCCAAAAACGCAGGCAGAACCACAATCACAAGGAGTTTTTGGTTATACAATTGGACGAAAGAAGCGCATGATGTATGTTTATCACGACGCGGATTTACTTTGGCAAATACTTGTCAGAGAGATTTTTGTACTAATGAAGCACTTTGGCACTAAAGAAACAATGCAGACCGCGTTTGAAAAAATAAAACCGACAAAATCCAAGCCCACGGCATCCGACGTAGAGAAATACCAACCCTTCGCCGATTTAGAAGGCGCATTTTCAGAAGATTGGTCCGCCCTTTTGTGGCATTGTCAGAGTAGCTATATAAATATTTTGGAGGCGGGACATATAGTCAATCAAAAGGATGATGTCGGCGCATCATTCATATTAGATTTCAACAAAGGAGCCGTTATATATTCATATAAAGAATTACATGGGAAGTCCAAGATCATAGAAACCGCCACCATTGAAGAAATCATGAGCTTTGACGAAATGCCGACCAAATCTTACACGGAAATTGTAGATGAAATGCGAGAACGATTCGCCGAATTTCATGTCAAATACCAAAAGGCGCAAGAACAGTTCGTCAAATTGAGTAACATTATTACCGAATCCAGACGGCAGTGTTCTTATAATATTGAAGAGAAGGCCCGAAAACTGCTGGACGATGTAATCAGTGAAAAGAAGCAACTTGTTGCAAAGCGCCGCGCATTTTATTATAGATTGAAAGCCCTTGACCTGATTGAATCCGATATAAAACAAGCATAACCCAGCAAGCATAACCCAGCAAGCAAAACCGCCGAAATAAAAATATGTAACAAACCAGCTTAAATGCACACCAGTATGGTTATATATAAATGTCCGCCCTTATGAATAACCCTAACCCTAACACAAACGATAATAATACCCCAGCCCTTCTCCCCCTCCTCTTAAACATGTACGACAAGGTAATGGTTTTGCAGGTCTTTGTAGACAGCGATGATGATCACCTGAGGGATATGTACCGCAATGCCGCCCTGGCACACAACAACAAACTGCTAACAAGCATGCAACACATTGATGCCGGGTTTGACCTATTTGCCCCAGGTACTGAAAGTCAATTACACTTCTTTGGCCCAGGGTGGCCAGGCAAATCTCCCGTAAATAAGTTGGATTTTAAGATCTGCTGCGCGGCCAGAATGCATGCGGATAATGGCAAGAATTTCAACACAGGCTATTATATGCATCCGCGATCGTCCCTCTCAAAGACCCAGCTTAGACTGGCAAACTCAACCGGGATTGTAGATGCCGGATACAGAGGGCATTTAATCGGCATGTTTGATGTGGTAAATATTCCGCCAAACCCTACCCAAACCGCAGATAGAGTGTCAGACTATACTGGTAATAAATATGACAGATATCTGCAAATATGCGCGCCAGGGCTGGTGCCGATTATGGTAGAAATTGTAGACTCGCTCAGCGACCTGGGCGACGAAACGGAACGAGGTGCGGGCGGGTTTGGATCTACAGGCCGTTAAAGCATCGTCGGTTCATCTTGTCTATATCTAATATTCCGCTTTACCCTGTGCTGTCGCTTTACCCTGTGCCGTCGCTTTACCCTGTGCTGTCGCT
>JACCDO011346690.1_pt1 | contig 21447 bp, 20 predicted proteins | sample 7446101 | NCBI WGS metagenome assembly JACCDO01 (sample SAMN15323440, study PRJNA562643) | freshwater metagenome | isolation source: river surface water | place: USA:Blue River Watershed | collected 2017-08-16
AAACGTCGACGATATCGACTGGGTGTGGAATATCTAACAAACTGGCGTAACAAGTTTCACCCATTATTTTTTCAGGAGGTGTTTGCCCGCCTCCTGCATATCTTGGATTTACAGGAATGATTTTGTATCCATGCTCTTGCATGTACTTGGCAGCAAAGAAACTAGGCCGATTCCATTGCGCAGACAATCCCACTACAGCAATCGTTTTTGCTGACTGCAGTATTTGTCTCAACACTTGAATATCGTTTTGCATAAGAAATATCCTGTCAGCATACCTTAGCGCAGAGGCCACGTTTCAAATCTGCAAGGCGTTGATCGCGAGGGATTTCCCTAGCCTATAGGGATACGTTGTTCTTGACAGTGGAGGACATGCGCTTTGTCCCGCTGTGATGTACACAGACAGGCGCTCCGCCCCAGAAGCAAAATTTGTTGAAGCTATCGCCCTTGTCGTGGGCCTCAGGGTCTCTTTTAGGACTTAGGCTTGAAACAGACAAATCAGATTTACACAGAAATACCTTCAAAAGGTATCAGCAATACTCGAATGCACTGGCGCCACTCTTCGCGCCATTAAGACCCAACTAGATACCTGTTAATTTTTACTTTTGGTCAAATACCAAGCATGTGCAAGTTGCATGCGCATACAAAGTTCCATCAGGGCCCACCAACTTGGCTTCAGCAGTAGCCAATTGACGACCAAAATGTACGACATGGCCTATAGCTCTTACACGATCAATTTTTGGCGACAGCGCACGTACGATATTGACATTCAATTGTGTAGTTGTGTAGGCGCGCCCTATAGGTAATTTGGAATGAACCGCGCAACCTAAAGCTGAATCTAATATGGTTGCATGAAATCCTCCATGGATAGTTCCTAATGGATTGAGATGCTCAGCCTTTGGAGATCCCTGAAATATCGCATGGCCATCTTCGACATGCATCAAATAGAAACTTAGCGTCTGCCCAATTGGAGGAAATGGAATTTCTCCACGAAGCATGGCTTGCATCGCCTCTAGACCTGTCTTTCCAGCAATTTGCTCTCTGGTCGCAACGCCAGGCCCAGCACCTGCTTTTAAAGACTTGATGAGAGTCGCCTCAGCTGACAACCAGTTTTCAAGTTCAGAGTGCATCGTTGTGTATTCGCTAAGTGGCTTACATGCTATTGCGGTTTACTATCACAATGATTGTCACGATGGTGCATGCGATGGCAGTAAATACTGCAATTCCAACAGCGTAATAAATTGCGGCTTTATTTTTTAACTGGTTAGCGATGGATTTATTCATGCGGTCATTCTGCCACTTAATTCACATAGATAATGGCTTGATGTGCGATATTTATAGTTAGTCATTTGATGCAGAAGCAATGCTTGAGCCTGGGACGGATATTCGAATTTTTGGCAAGCCCACTACGCGCCCATACAAACGAATGCCAGTAGCGCTAGCCAAAGGACCGAATGCACTTGAAAGAGCCAGAGCAGCTGCTAGCAAAATTACTGTGGTGACTGGCTCTAAAAAAGACGCTTAACAAATTACTCGGCTTGTATTGCCTTTAATCTGGCCACCATGAATGTTGATGCGTGTGTTAGATGTTCAATGGCTAGTTTTTCGGCAAGATCAGCATCACCACTAGCTATAGCCTTCAGAATATTGTCATGCTGCGCCCAAATGTCCCAAGGCTCTTGGTCTTGAATGAGCACTTCACCCATAACGCGCTGCGTATAAGTCAGATGTGTATTCATAGCCGGCCCAATCAATGGGTTTCCAGATAGCGAATACAAAAACTCATGAAACTTGATATCCGCAGCAATCATGCGCGGCACTGAACCACTTGCAACAGCTTTTCTACCCGCTTCAATAATCGATTCGCCTTGCTTACGCGCATGGTCTGCGCGCAATGTTGCGGCCAAACGGCAAGCCATACCTTCAATAGCAGCGCGCATTTCGTAAATATCTTCTACATGATCAGCATCTAAAGGTGCGACTATTAATCCACGCCCCGAGGCCTCTTTCAGTACACCTTGGTTTTTAAGAAGAAGCAAGGCTTGTTGTACGGGTTGCCTAGAGACACCCAACGCTTGGGCAATCTGTTCTTGAATAATTCTTTCACCCGGATTTAATTTGCCTGAAGTAATTTCTTCCAGCAGTGCATTTTTTACTTGCTCTACTAAGTTAGGTTGGAGGGCAATAGCTTTCATATCTGGGTAAGTCTATCGCATGCATGGTGTGTGACTATTGCGCACCATTAGGCTGTTTCTGCTATTTTTTGCCGTAATACCCGATGCAGTATTTTTCCTGTTGCGGTGCGAGGCATATCAGCATCATCAATAAAGGAAATGCTTTGTGGACGCTTGTATCCGGCTATTTGGTTCTTGCACCAGTCAATCAATTCTTGCGCACACACTTCTGCTTGGTCGTGTAAAACCACCACAGCATGAACTGCCTCACCCCATTTTTCATGGGGTACGCCCAAGACCGCTACATCTTTGACTTTTGGATGCGACCCGAGTACGCCTTCAACTTCAGATGGATAAACATTTTCACCACCACTGATGATCATGTTGCTTTTCCTATCGACAAGATGGATATAACCATCTTTGTCGCGCATCGCCATATCGCCGACAGAGCACCAAGTTCCGTGAAATGCTTCGGCAGTTTTTTCTGGATTTTTCCAATAACCGTCAAACACATACGGAGTTCTTGAAAATAACTCGCCCACTTCTCCGTCTTTCACCTCTTGTCCTTCAGAATTCAGTAACTTGATGGGGCCCGATCCAGCCCACTCTCTGCCTACTGTTCCCATTCGCTCTAGTTGCTCATCAGGACGCAGCAAAGTTACCCATCCCGCCTCGGTAGATCCATACAACTCATGCAGTTTTGCATTTGGAAAAAACGCCATGATGGCGAGTTTGGTGTCACGCCTTGCTGGAGCTGAGGAAATCATGAGTTTCTCGACCGCAGTCACGTCATACTTTGCTTTTATTTCTGCAGGAAGACTCAACATCATGATGTAGTGTGTTGGAACTAGCGATGTAAAAGTCACTTTTTCTGTTGACAGCGTTTCAAGAAGTGCCTCTGCATCAAAACTCTTTCTATCATCGATGATGCAAGATGCACCTAGCTGCGTAAACGTGTGGCTGAAGTACAAAGAGTTTGCATGGCACATGGGCATGACAAGTAACGATGTGTCTTTTGAACTAAAGCCCAACTCTAAGGCGGTAGCAAGCGCAATCATCGTACTACCTTCATGGCTACGAATGGCTCCCTTGGGTTTGCCTGTTGTACCGGAGGTATACATTAATGCGCTCACATCGGTAGGCAAGACCTCTGTGGGCTGAATATAGGTGGGCGCAGTACTGATGAGGCTTTCATAGTGTGTCCAACTCGACGGGACGTTATCACCAAATGCTAGGTATGCCTTGTTGGAAATCTTCAATTGGCTCTTGATGGGTTCAACCCTATCGATCAATTCATCTTGGACAATAAATGCCATGGCGTCACTGTGTTGCGCGATGTACTCAATTTCAGTGGAGGTGAGACTGAAATTTATAGGCACAGCGACCAAACCTGCTCTAGCCAGCGCTGCATATATTTCCATCCACTCCACACAGTTGTAAGCTAACAAAGCCACCTTATCGCCTTTTTGCAAACCCACCCCCCTCAATCCATTGGCCAATTGGGTTGCTCTCGCATTCCATTGCGCATAACTCAAGCCACGCCGCGAATCTCGAACGCCTAACTTCTGCGGCGTCAATCGAGCGTGGGTGACAACGGCCTCTGAAATATTCATCAACAGGTTCATGGATTCCTCGTCTAATTCATTTGGATCGTATTATTTATGTATTCTGAATTCAGAATACACTAGGGAAATCACCAATATTATTAGAACTCTGAATTCAGAACACTGGGGTGTTTTCAGACCCAGCAATAAAAAGGACTCCCAAATGAGCTCCCCCCTTGTGACATCCGACAGCGCAGCAGCACTCATCGCCAAATTCTTAAAAGCGCGCGGCGTAAAAAGGGTGTTTGCCCTTTGCGGTGGTCACATCATGCCGATATGGATGCGCCTAGACGCAGAGGGAATCCAAATCATTGATGTACGCGACGAGCGCGCAGCTGTCTACATGGCGCACGCTCACGCGGATCTGACGGGGCAGGTAGGCGTTGCACTTGTCACCGCGGGGCCGGGAGTTACCAATGCAATGACAGGCATTGCGAACGCGCACACAGCCAGAGCATCCGTACTTATTTTGTCTGGCACACCGCCCCAACCCCAAGAAAATCGTGGGGCTTTGCAGGATATGAATCACACTGAATTTGTGAAGCCCCTAACCCGCTACGCAAGAACTGTTCGAGACCCCAACCTTGTATTACAAGAGTTGGATGAAGCTGTTTCGAGAGCATTGGGACATGGCGGTGAACCAGGTCCTGTTTATCTAGACTTCCCTGTGGATACGCTTCGTGCACCCGTCAGTCTTGCGATGCAGTTGCCAGAGTTTTTTCAGACACGTTCACCTCAATGCATCTATCCAGACCCAAAAAGTGTGGAGCACGCTATGGAGATCATGTGGCAGGCCAAACGCCCTCTCATCATTTCAGGGCGCGGGGCAAGAGGCGCATCTAAACCACTGATTGATTTATTAAATAGACTTGGAGCACTTTATTTAGATACCGGGGAGAGCCGCGGTCTGGTGCCTGAGAGTCATCCTTCAGTGGTTGCCGCCATGCGTGGATCCGTTATGACCGAGGCAGACGTAGTCATCACCCTAGGAAGAAAATTAGACTTCCAACTCGCATATGGATCGCCAGCAGTTTTTGGCGAGGCCAAATTTGTTCGCATCGCTGATTGCGCTTCTGAAATAAGAGACAACCGAAGAGGAGAAGCAGAAGTCTTTGCAGCGGTGTCGACAACGTTAGAAAAAATAATCGAACTCGCTGGCGATCGAAAACCCAATATAGACACTACTTGGGCCGCGCAAACTCGCACAAAACATGAAGCTAGAGCACAAAAACTATGGAGCTCTATGCAAAATTCACCTGCAGGCAGTGACGGATTGATGCATCCAAACACCTTGCTTGCAGCGCTTAGAAAGGCGCTACCGAATGATTCGGTTGTTATCGCCGATGGCGGTGATTTTTTAAGCTTTGCGCGGGTTGGTTTACCTGCGACAACCTATCTAGACCCTGGCTCACTGGGTTGCATAGGAGTTGGAACGCCATTTGGAATTGCTGCCAGCCTGGCGCTTCCAAATAAAACTGTCGTCGTAGCCACTGGAGACGGTGCATTTGGCTTTAACGCAATGGAGATTGATACAGCGGCGCGGCACAAAGCACCCGTTCTCATTGTTGTAGCGAATAACGGTTCATGGGCCATCGAAGTGCGTGATCAATTAGAAACGCATGGCAAAGTCGTTGGCACACGTTTGCAATTTGCCGACCATGCTGCGATGGCGAAAGGGTTTGGACTCCACGCAGAACGTGTTGAAAAAGCAGAAGATTTGGAAGGCGCTATCAACCGCGCTATGGCAAATCGCCCCGCGCTGCTTGATGTACTTGTGACACCAGAGGCGGCGTCTTCAGATGCGAAGTCTGGATTAGCTTGGGTACCCGACCTACAAGCATTGGGGGCATGGGATCAGGCCGAGGAGAAATGGCGCAATTCAAAATAGCTGTTAAGTTCAGCTCTAATGGTGTTCACATAAAAAGCTTGTGTGCGTATCGGTTCCATATCAAGATTTATTTACATGAAAACAGTTGACACCTCCCTCTTAAAAATCGCTTATGAAGATTTAAATCCAACGGGAAAACGTTGCGTCATTCTTTTACATGGCTGGCCCGACAGTCCTAGAACTTGGAATGGCGTTGCACCAGCATTAGCGAAAAAAGGCTGGCGAGTTCTGGTGCCTGCGCTTAGGGGCTTTTCGCCAACCGAGTTTTTAAAAAATGAAACCCCCCGTACTGGACAACTTGCAGCATTAGGGCGCGACCTCATCGAATTTGTCGTAGCGCTAGGGATAGAAAAACCGGCTCTAGTGGGTCACGATTGGGGTGCGCGTGCTGCGGCTAACGCTTGCGGTTTATCCCCTGATATTGCAAGCCACCTGGTTCTCCTGTCTGTGGGTTACGGGACTAATTTGCCAAATCAAAAGGTTGACTTCTCTCAAGCCAAAAATTATTGGTACCACTGGCTGATGGCAACACAAAAAGGGGAAGAGTTAGTCAAAAACGATCCCAAAGGATTCGCAAAAATCATGTGGGACACATGGTCTCCACCAAATTGGTATGACGATGAAGAATTTGATTTAACTGCACAAGCTTTTGACAATCCGGACTGGCTAGCTGTGACGCTGCATTCTTACCGGCATAGATGGGGACACGCTCCAAGCGACTCTTACTATGCAGCAGATGAAGCCGTGTTGAACCAAACGCCTAATATTCAAATTCCATCACTCGTTTTGCATGGAATTGAAGACACCGTCAACCATCCAAAAACATCCGAAGGAAAAGAGAGTTTCTTTAGTAACTACTACGAAAGAAAGCTTTTGCCGAAGATCGGACACTTCCCTCAAAGGGAAGATCCCCAATTGATTGCTAACGCATTAATCGGTTTTTTAAACCGCGTGGTTTAGAAACTTAATCAATAAATTACTGACAGACTCAGCTTGCTCTTGTTGAACCCAATGCCCTGCGTTTGGGACGAGTTCACACATTGTCATTTGCGTGCAAGTTTGGTTTTGCATTTTTTCAAAGGCGCCAGGGAATTGGTAGGTACCCCAATCGCTTTGGCCAGAAATGAATGCAGATGGCACATCGATTGTTTTACCTGAAAAAAGATTTAATGCAGATTGGCAAGACGCATCGGTGCCGCAACGGTACCAGTGCAAACCACCTTGAAAACCTGTTCGCTGGTAGTTTTGTGTGTAAACCGACAACTCTGTCTCCGTTAACCATTGGCACTTCGCAATATGCTCTTCATCTGGCATATAGAGCGCAGCAGTTTGAGCCATGTTTTGATCAGCGTGCATCACGTAGTAAGTAGGAAGCAGTGCCAACGTTTCGGCATTGAAAGCTAGTAAGGGATAGGGTTTATTGCCAATCCAATCAGCACTTTTGGAGTGGTAGTAGGCGCGTAAAAAACTATGCAGTCCCTGTTTGGCAAATTGCATATCCGCATTAGCCTCAGGTCCAGAGTAGTACCACTGGTAATGCTTTCTTGGTTTATCTAATGTCGAGAGTTGCGCGACAACATCGTTCACCGATTCAAAAGCGCTTTTGCGGACGGCTATGGCTCCATCGATACCCTGAGGCAACTCAGGTGCGCCAGTAAATGGGGAGCTCATCATCACGACCGAGCGAAATACATCAGGCCTGGTAAGCGCACACCATCCTGCGACCCGAGATCCAAAATCATGGCCTACGACTGCGTGGACTTGCTCAATACCTAGCGCACGCAGAAGGGCTAGTTGATCTGTGACCAAGTTAAGTGGGCCATATGGCGTGAGAGAGGTGTTGTAGTTGGCATCCCACCCAGTGGTATTGCCATACCCTCGCTGATCTGGCGCAATGACGTAATAACCCGCTTGGGCCAAGGCTGGCATGACCTTTCGCCAGCTATAGGCCAATTCAGGAAAACCGTGTAGTAAAAGTACACAAGGCTTTGTTTTAGAAGAAGAATTGAAACCTGCTTCCAAAACATGCATGTCTAAGCCATTCACCCCCGAAATGACGCGAGAGCGAATTTCGGCTGGCAAATCTAACGCCTTTGTCAAATCAGAAGCCATAGCTTTAAGGACAGATGTGCAAGCTATGCACCTTCAATGATTCGAATGTCTCTGACAACCGCATTGCCCGTCAGTTCTTTCATGGCTAACTGATAGGCTTCGCTTGCATAGGCATCAAGCGCAGCTTGCAAACTTTCAAACTCAATCAATACAGTGCGCTGCAACTTACCAGATTCTTTTACCGCAGAAGGCATGCCGCGCGCTAAAAATTTGCCACCTGCAGCGATAAGTGCTGGAGCAGCTAATTTGGCATAAGCTGCTAATGCATCTTGGTTGTTGACTTCCTGGTAAGCGCTGATTAGATAGGCTTTGGGCATTGCAATTCCTTTATGTATTTGGTTGAAAAATTACTGACATTTAATCAAGTGTGGCACCTGATGCTTTGACGGTTCGCGTCCATTTATCGACTTCATTTTTTACAAACACGCCAAAGTTTTCAGGTGAATTCCAAGAGGCCGCAAAACCTTGTGCACTAAATTTATCTTTCACCTGCGGCAATAACATTGCCCTACGAATTTGGTCATTGAGTTGTTGAACGACGGCTTTAGGTGTTCCAGTAGGAACGAATACCCCATTCCATGCAAACACTTCGTAACCTGGTAAACCAGATTCAGCGATGGTGGGCACATCAGGCGCTGCAGGTGAACGCACTGGACTGGTAAGCCCCAACGCTTTGAGTTTGCCGGCTTTGACAAATGGCATGGCCGATAGAGTGGTGTCAAACATCACATCCACTTGCCCGCTCATCACATCTGTCAATGCAGGCGCACTTCCTTTGTAAGGCACATGGGACATTTTTATACCGGCCATCGTATTGAATAGTTCAGCCGAAAGATGCGTAGACTGGCCGTTACCTGAAGAAGCAAAATTCAAACCGCCAGATTTGCTCTTAGCTAGCTCGATGACCTCTTTGATACTGTTGGCTGGAAACTGCGGATGGGCTACCAAGACCAATGGCCCCTGAGTAAGCAATGACACAGGTGCAAAATCTTTTTGTACGTCATAGCTTAAATTCTTAAATAGCGACATGTTGATAGCGTGTGCTGTTGTACCAATCAGCAATGTGTAGCCGTCTGCTGGGGATTTGGCAACTATTTCTGCACCAATGTTGCCGCCAGCTCCGGCACGGTTATCCACCAGAAACTGCTGCCCCGTAGCCTCTGAAACCTGTTGAAACAAAACACGCGCCACTATGTCAGTTGGTCCTCCTGGTGGGTAAGGCACAACGACGCGAACTGGTTTAGTTGGATATGACTGCGCATTAGCAGGGGCGGTCAATACCAAACTTAGTAAACCGCATATAAAAGCAATGGTGAGTTTCATAGGTAGATATTTCGTTTAAATAATGTCTCTTAATCAGTCCAACTTAACGCCAGTATCACTGACTACCGTTTTCCACTTTTGCATTTCTGCACTGATGAAGCGACCAAATTCTTCGGGAGAATTTCCTATCGGCATGGCCCCTTGCTCCAAATAAATTTTCTCGACTTCTGGCTGCTTCAATATAGCGCTGACGTGCTTATGTAAAAGTTCGACTATTCCTTTTGGCGTATTGCCTGGGGCTAGCAATCCAAACCAAGCGGAAGATTCATATCCGGCCAAGCCTGCTTCAGCCATCGTAGGAATTTCTGGCGCATGTGGCCAACGCTTTGCAGTTGTCACTGCCAGAGCTTTTAATTTTCCACTTCGAATATGTTGGATAGATGACGGCAAATTGTCGAAGGCGTAAAGAATTTGTCCACCCATCAAATCAACCAGCATCGGAGCACCCCCTTTGTAAGGGACATGCACCATTTGAATTTTGGCCTGACTTTTAAGCAACTCCCCACTCATGTGAGGTGAACCACCTAGGCTGGTTGATCCGAAATTCAATTTGCCGGGTTGACTCTTAGCAAGCGAAATGAGTTCGGCAACATTTTTAGCTGGTGCCGTTACATTCGCAAGCAAAACGTTGGGAGTAATAGCCACCAACGAAACAGGCGCAAAGTCTTTGAGTGGGTCATAGGGTTGTGGTGTTTGAATAGCAGGTAATATTCCGTGACTGGCAATAGATCCGAATACCAAGGTGTAACCATCTGCTACAGATTTAGCTACCACCTGAGACCCAATGACACCACCCGCTCCAGCACGGTTTTCAATCAAAATCGGTTGTCCAAGCCTTTCTGATAATCGAGGTGCCAGCGTTCTAGCCAGCAAGTCAGTAGTTCCACCGGGGGGATACGGAACAACTAATTTGATAGGGCGATCAGGATAGGGTGCCTGCGCATTCACATCTGCATGAAACAAAACGTTAAGAAGCACCATGAGAGACAGCACCACTCTGTAAGGCTTGGTGAAAATTGAACTATCCATATATCACTCTCCTGTTGAAACTTACTGTGGTAACAAACGCGTTTTCTGCATCCGTTCAATCCAATACACGAATGAGTCCTCGGTATCCATACAACCATGAAAACCATGCTGATGTAACTTGATGGGACTCAAAACTGAATTAGCTGGCGTATCCAACCCATGGGCCAGTGCTCTATCCGTAAATTGCCATGAACTGCCTATCATCTGCTCCAGCGATAGATCGCGCAAGGCATGCTTGTCCACCACTTTTTTCCAAATCTTCTCGTGTGTGGGCATCACGCTTGTAAGCTCCATAGGCACATTGACCCCAGCTTTCATGCCAAAACATTGGGCAATCGATTCCCAAATGTCTTGCCAAATCAACATGTCTCCATTCACAACGTTATAGGTTTCATTAGCTGCAATTTCATGCGTAGCAGCAAAATGCGCGGCTTGCGCAATCAATCGACTGTCGCTGGCTGCATTGATATAGCGACCCCCACCCGGGAAATTCAAGGGCTGTCCCATCTCGCGCATCACCGCTGCATAGGCACCTATAGCTGCCACTATATTCATAGGACTTGAAACTGCGTAGCCAAATACCAATTGAGGACGCAAGATAGAAAAGGTCCAAGCAGAATGTGGCTGACGGGTACGTAACAGGTCTTCTTGTAGCCAATAAAAATTCTCATGCCAGTGCCTTGGCCAACGCTCTTTTGCAGGTACGGGCGCAGGTTCGACGTGGCCACCGTACGCCTTTGTACCCTGCATGATGGTGATGTGCCGCAAGCCTTTGGCTGTTGGTGTCAATGCATCTAGCAAATTACGCAACATTGCGTCGTTGACTTCCATCTGCTTCGGATCACGCCAACCAGCGACTAGTTCAGGCAACTCGTACAAGGCGGCAAAAAGTACATGCGTAACAGCTGTCAAATTAGTAGCGGCAGACTTACAAGCATTAAGGTCGCACAAATCTAGGGGGACATGAACCACGCCATCCGGAAGGGGCACAGGACGTCTAGATAAAGCCAGTACCTGCCAGTCCGGCAAGGATGCGAAGTACTCCGTTGCAGCCATACCCACAACACCGCTGGCACCTGCAATCAAAATGGTGTGCTTCTTGTTTTTCATAACTTTATGCTTTTTTCATGAGTGCTTGTCCATGCAACTTTGGAAGCAATGCATCGGGCACGTCGATTTCAAATCCTAAAACTGCTGCAGACAAAGCTTTTCCGTAGTTATCCAGGCACAAACTTCTTGAAACACCGCCACCTAAAGCACCATGGCAGACAAAGTTCATCGCCTCAATATTGTCAACTTCGTAGCGAATCACTTCACCACGAATCGCACCAGCATAAAAAGCTTTGAATTTTTCTGCTGTAAGTTGCTGTTTCAGCAAAGGATAGAACTCTGGTTCAAAGGCAAACACGGCGATATTTGATGTGTCGCTCTTATCACCAGATCGGGCATGGGCTATGTGTTGTAGTTGAACTTTCATGATTAGCTTTCAAAGTAGCGAACCGTTGCAGGAACTTTTTCACGCGGGACTAGTGATGACCATACGCCAATTACTTCGCGAGTGCGATCTGCATGGGGTACCCGTTTACCGGTATGCCCGATACCCGACACAGCCATACCATCCACTTCACGACCAACCTTGATCGCTTGCTCACGTGTCTTAGTGCGTGCAGCGACGCGCACAGCTATTTCATATGGCTCAGGTGCATTAGCAGGGGTAGCAGCACCATGAATGGCATTGAGCCCCAAGAAATCAATGCGGATTTCCTCAGCCTCTAGTCCGACGATACGAAATCTTTCTGTCAATATTTTTTTGGCTAACTCTGCGCGTCTCAATGCACCCGGACCCGCATAAAAAAACATATCTTCACCAATAAAACCTTCCGTACAACCAATCGACACTTTTAATGTGGGCGGGCGCAACTTGCCACCAATGTCAGAGACCCTCACACGGTCTGGGCCCACTTGCTCAAGTCTTGCTGTGGTGAAGTCCACCACAACATCTGGCGTAAGGTAATTGGCTGGATCGTGTACCTCGTACAACATTTGCTCTTTGACTGTTTGCAGATTGATTGCGCCACCTGTTCCTGCAACTTTGCTTAAAGTCGCTGAGCCATCGCTTTCAACCTCGGCTATTGGAAAACCAAAGTTCCATGGCTCAGGCACATCTTTGAATCCGGGATCAGAAAAATAACCACCGGTTACTTGCGCCCCACATTCCAAAAGGTGGCCAATGCCCATGCCTTGACCCAAACGTTTTGCGTCCAATGGATCCCAACCAAACTCATGCATCATGGGCGCCATAAAAATTGACGGGTCTGCTACGCGCCCTGTCACAACAATTTGTGCGCCCTCTCTTAGCGCGAGCGCGATGGGTTCAGCACCTAGGTACACCTCTGCCGAAATCAAATTAGGCGACAAACTAGAGGTAGGCAATCCATTCTCCAAAATCTTATCTGTCATAGATAAAACTTTATCCGTGATGAGGCTGCCATTGACTGATGCGACCTTCACGCCCTTATAACCAAAATGTTGCAACCAATGAACAATTCGCTGTGCGGCCGCATCAGGATTGATCCAACCTTGATTACTAATGATTTTGGTTCCCTGCTTCATACAAGCAGGCAATACCGCTTTCATGCGGTCATCTAGATAGGTGTCATAGCCTTCAAAACTTGGATCGCGTCTTGCTCTGACTTGGGCAGCAGAGACGGTTGCCTCTGCCATCGTTTCAAAACATAAATAGTCGAGTTGGCCTTTTTCAGCATTCAGTTGTGCAGGCTCTACCCGATCGCCCCACCAAGCGGCACCTGCCCCGATACGTACTATTTTTTTCATTTATTTTCCTTTCGGTAAATGACTGCATCCAACGAGACGCAGCCTTGCCCCAAACTACCAACCATGACTGGATTGATATCGAGCTGGCTAATTCCTAGGTTCTCGTCAACCATCATGTGTCCCACTGCAACGGCTGACAGACAGAACGCTTTGATATCCAGTGGAGACTCTCCACGCACACCAGAGAGTAATGGCGCAATACGCAAACGCAGCAGGGCTTTTTCTACATCTTCTATTGAAAAAGGTGCCATCAGCACCTGAAGATCAGGCATGGCCTCCACATATTTACCACCATCACCTACAAGAACGACTGGGCCGAACACAGGGTCGACGCGCGCACCAATCATCAATTCACGCCGTCCTTTGACTTGCTCGGCAACGATGATTCCCGTCAATTGGATAGTGGCAGATTTGGCTGCAGCATGCATATCTTTAAAGGCTTGCCGCAGCGCTGCCACATCGCTAACCCCCAAACGAACTAAACCAAGCTCAGACTTATGCGAGGCATCCTGTGTACATCCTTTCACTACAACTGCAGCCACCTTCATTTGCGTGAATGCTGTTGCAGCCTCTTCTTCTGTTTGACACAGAACGTGCTTCACAGCAGGCACTCCAAACTTTGCAAGTAAAGCAAGGCTGGCCGCTTCGTCGAGCAATTTTGTTTGTGGAATCGGGTTAGGTGCAGACTTAATCAATGGCTCACGTAACTTCGTTTCCGCCATCAATTCAGCATGGGTCAGGAATAAGCTGAGCGCGCGAACAGCTTCGCCCTCCGTTGGATAGACAACCAAGCCGTTAGCTTTGAATTGAGTAGCAATATTGGGTTGCGGAGCAGCTACGACTAAAGGCTTTCCAGTTTCAGCCGCAAATTTTGCAGCATCGCTTGAAAATTTTTCGACGTCGTAACCTGCGCCAGCAACTGCTATACCAATCAAGAAAGCATCTGCCGCAGGATCCTTGGATATGGGAGGCAAGATGGCGCCAAACAATCCGCTGTTTGATAAAAGTGCTGCAGTTATATCCACTGGGTTTTTGACTGTGGCGAATCCTGGCAAGATTGCTTTAAGTTCTTGCTGCGTTGCTGGCAAAAGCGGCTCAAGGGGCATGCCTTCTTGGGTAGCTGCATCGGCTGTCATGACACAGACTGCACCAGAATTACTAATGGCAACCAAACGCCTACCTTTAGGACGCCAGCCTTGCAAATACAAAGGAGCAGTATCTACTAAATCAACCATAGACTGCGCTCGCATAATTCCATGCTCTTTTAGAAAAGCATCTACCACCCTGTCTTCGTTTGCTAAAGCACCCGTGTGTGATTGGGCAGCTTCTTGGCCAGCCGCAGTACGACCAGACTTCAAAACCACCATCGGTAAATTACGATCTCTAGCAATACGCGCTGCTTCAGCAAGATTCCATGGGTCTGGAATACCTTCTAGATAAAGCATCAGCAACTTCAAATCTGGATCTTCTGCAACCACAGTGGCTAACTCACATACGGTTACATCACAGTCGTTGCCCGTTGCATGCGAGTGACGCAGACCCAAACCGCGTGCACGCAATAGCCCATATGGAATAACGCTCATTGCGCCACTCTGGCTAATGATGCCGATAGGCCCATCCATAGGTTGAACTTCGGTAAACATAGTTGAGAAGCTCGCCACGGCACCCGTACCAAAATTTGCCAAGCCTTGTGAATTCGGACCCACTATGCGCATTCCACAGGCCCTGGCGCTGGCCTTCATCGCTTGTTCTTGTAATTTCCCTTCAGGGTGAGATTCACCAAAACCCGAGCTCATCACAATACTCAATGCAACACCGGCTTTAGCGCACTCATCCACAGCTTGAACCGCCAGATCACCTGGCACGGCAATGATGGCCACATCTGGTACTTCAGGCAAACTTTGAAAAGTTGAAAAACTATGAAAGCCCTGCACTTCACTTCGCATAGGGTTGATGGGATATACCTTTCCCTGAAACCCAAAGCGAGAAAGATATGCGATAGGCCGACCCCCAATTTTGTTAGTGTTATCAGAGGCGCCAATAACAGCGATTGATTTAGGCGCTAGCGCAGTCCGCAAAGCGGCACGTGGGTCAACTGACATGCGTATCTTTCACAAAATATGGCAAGTTTCTTCCTGCAATGGTTCGAACTTCACAATGCACTTGATCATCCATAAGCACATCGACTTCCGCGTGGCCCATCACACGAATGCCGTCTGCCAAATCGACGAGCACGATCCGATAAGGAACGATGGCTCGAAACTCATCACTCGGGGCACGATGGACCAAGGTGCTAGCACACACCTTACCCAGACCTGAAGCAAGGTGCGAATGGGGACTTGTCTGACCGCAGGTAGGACAGAAATCACGCTTGAAGTACCAGCGGTTTGCGCATGTACCGCATTGCTGGTAGTGCAGATGATCGCCACCTTGTGTCCAGTCATTGCTATTCATACTGACTCCAACACGAGACTCACATGCGAAGAAAGAACGCCACCATCCGCATGTAATAGAGAAACACCAGATCGGCGCGCCTGACGCTCTCCAGCGCGACCCGTCATTTGCATATGCGCCTCAGCAAGATGAGCCATGGCTCCAGCTACGCCGCAGTGGCCATAAGAAAGCAATCCGCCGTGTAAATTCAAAGGTGTCGCGGAATCCTGGCTAAAACGACCCTCACGGGCCCAATTACCTGCCTGCCCACGTGGCGCCAAACCGATTTCTTCGAGCAGCATGGTGAGGGTAATAGTGAAGCTGTCGTAAATCGCTATGTACTCCACCTCACTTAACTTTCGACCAGCAGATATCAAAGCACGTTGTGTACATTGCCCCGCTCCAAAGTCATTGAGATTCTTCATGGCGCTGATGTGCTGCGCATTGTGGTGCTGCGCTGCGCCAGTTATTTTTAATGGATTAACTCCGACTGGCTCCGCTGACACAACAACAGCACATCCACCGTCTGCTACTGAGCAGCAATCTAAGATCTTTAAAGGCGATGCAATCGGCCGTGAAGCCAAGACATCGTCTTCGGTAATTGGTTTTTGGAATTGGGCACCCGGATGCCGTGATGCATGTTGGCGCATCAACACAGCAAGTGCCGCAAAATCTTGCTCGGTCGAACCAAAAGCTTTCATATAGCTAGAAGCCAACAATCCGTAGTAGGCTGGAATAGTGGCGCCCAAGGGGACCTCATAAACAGGGTGGCCCACTTGGGCAAGCACTTGAATCGCCGAATCTCTGCTTTGACCCGTCATGCGATTTTCACCACCGATAACGAGTATTCGACGTGCAGCGCCAGAAGCCACAAGTTGCTTTGCCAACATGACAAGCCCCAATCCAGTAGCGCCGCCCATCTGAACGGTGTGCGCATATTGAGGGCTTATTCCGAAATGCTCACAAAACAAAGTGGCAAGCATTAAATGGGGCAAGGTGGTTGAATATCCACAAATGACACCGTCGATGTCAGAGCGCGAAAGTCCTGCGTCCTTGAGTGCTAAATTGCTGGCTTGGCTCATCAAGTCAAGCGTGCTACTTCCTTCGTGTTTGCCGTAGGAGGTGAGTCCACTGCCAACTAAGTAACTCATGCGTGCTCTCTGTTGTCACCACCTAAGTAAACGCGATGCAGCAAATCACCTTCTCTGAGTTCTTCCGAAAACGCCGAAGCCGCTATACGACCTGTCTCCATGAGGTATCCGTAATGTGCATGACGTAGGGCTTTGTCTACCAATTGCTCCACCAATAAAATTGCAAGACCTTGCGAGCACAATTGCGTCGCCACATCCAAAATCCTATCGATGACCATGGGGGCCAGTCCACTGGAGGGCTCGTCAAGTATCAATAACTTGGGTTCCCCAATGACCCCTTGCGCAACTGCCAATATTTGCTGCTGACCACCCGATAGCCTAGAGGCCATTTGTTGTTTGCGCTCAGCCATTTCTGGAAATAAATCATAAATGCGCTCAAGCTTGCTGCGGTCCCCTTTGGGCGCATTGGCATAGGTACCGATGAGAAGGTTGTCCTCGACCGAGAGGCTATGAAAAACCCGGTGTCCTTCAAGAACTTGAATCACACCATGTTGAACAATATCTCTGGGTGAACTGTGGGTGACATCTTTTCCATCAAACAACACTTGCCCAGATTTTTTGGGTATCAATCCCGAAATGGCGTGCAAGAGTGTGCTCTTACCAGCACCATTACGACCCAGCAAAACTACAAATTCACCTTTTCGTACGTCTATGGAGGCTCCGTGCACCACCTCCGCCTTGCCATATGCCACATGGACATCTTGTACTTGTAAGAGTATTTCATCTGGGCGCTTGTTGATCGTACTCATTTATCAAGCTCCTAGATAAACCCGAATCACTTCTGGATCTGTTCTCACTTCGTCAGAAGCACCATGCTTGATCATTTTTCCAACATTGAGCGTTGTGACGCGATCTGAAATTCGAAAAACAAAATCAGTATGGTGCTCCACCAGCAACACGCCTATTCCTGAGATACGCAATGTATGGATAACCTGAGATAAGTGCTCAATCTCTTGCGTTGTTAAACCGCCGGCAGGTTCATCTAACAAAATAAAAGAGGGGCGCATGGCTAATCCGCGCGCAATTTCTAAAAATCGTTGCTCTGCATGGTCCAAAAGATTTGCACGCCGGTGTATGACATGGCCCAATCCGATGCCATGCAATAGCTCTGTAGTTTGCTCAAGAAATTTTTTGTCTTCGCGGGCTACCGATGGCAGTGAAACAGCACTAGCAACAAAACCAGATTCACTGTGTGACCATGCTCCAAGTGTTGCATTCTCTAGGACAGACAACATGGGTAAGAGGCGCGGTTTTTGGAAAGTACGCGCAACCCCCACGGCTGCACGCCTTTGGACTGATGCTAAAGATAAGTCTTCATCACCAAGTTTGATTGCGCCAGACGTTGGCTGGTAATAACCTGACAAAAGGTTCAGAAGCGTTGTTTTACCACTTCCGTTAGGCCCTATCAAGCCATGTACTTCACCGGGTCGCAACGACAAAGATACTTGGTCTAGGGCACTCAAGCCCCCAAATTGTTTGCTGACGTTTATGGCTTGGAGTTCAGATTGCATCGCACTCATTCACGGACCTTTAAGGCTTTCGCTAGTCTATTTAAGTCTGGCGTGATCGGTTCACGGTGCACAGTTCTTGGGCGCAAGCGTTCGGAAATAATTTCAAACATGCGCCCAATGCCCTCTGGTACTACCAGCACCACTACCAGGAGTAACAAACCATAGAAAAAGTTACCGAGCTTGGCTAATGGCGAAACAAGTTCTGGCAATGCAGTAAGTACTACCGTACCCAAAAAAGGGCCGATGATGCTGCCTCTTCCACCAATAATGATGCAAACAAAAAAGAACATGCTCAACTCAAACACAAATGTGTCTGGGGTGATGTAACTTTGTAAGCTTGCAAACACTGCACCAGAAACGCCAGCAGTGATGCCACTAAAAACAAAAGCCAGCAGTTTTGCTTTGAAGACAGGCACGCCTACAGCTTGGGCTGCAACTGGGTTATCTCTTATAGAGATAAAAGCGCGGCCCCACATTCTGCGAGCAATATTCCACGTCAACCAAGTGACGAAAAGCGCAATAGCTGTGACAAGGTAATAAAAACCAATAGGACTTTCAAAGGGCTTAGGGAACATGGGCCCAGGCAAACCAATACCGCCTCCAGTGAGATCAACTTGCGCAAGAACGATTTCATTCACGATCATCGAAAAAGCCATCGTGGCCATAGCAAAGTAAAAGCCTGGCAAGCGCAGGGAGGGCAAACCCAAAGCGAGACCGCACAAGCCACCCAAAAGACCAGAGACAAATACTGAGAGCGTGGGATCGACGCCCATCTTCCCCGCAAGGATGGCAAAGGTGTAAGAACCTATAGAGAGTAAACCCACATGACCAATTGAAAGTTGACCAGTAAATCCAACGACTAAATTCAGGCCCGCGATCAAAATCCAATACACAGCGATTAGCGCTGCAAGATGAAGTTGATATTGATCGCCCGCCCAAAATGGCAACGTGGCGATGAGTATTGCGCCTACTATTAGAGATAGCGTCTTAGTAGTTTGCGAGTTCATACCGGTCTCACATTCTTAGCACCCAACAAGCCTTCGGGCTTGATGAGCAAAACCACCATCAGTAGACCCACAGCAATAGTTTGCTGATATTCGCCACCAAAGTAATAGCTTGCAAAAGAATTTAAGAGCCCTAAAGCAGCGCCGCCTATCAAAGCGCCGATATTGCTGCCAAGGCCACCGACTGCGAGCGCAATAAATCCTAGTAGCGTCAATGTGTGTCCCAACGCAAAAAACGCAAACGTTAATTGCCCTGCTGCAAAACCGGCCAAACCACCTAAAGCGCCTGAAAGAACATACGACAACAATCTTATTTTGTCTGTTGAGACACCGCGCGCTCTTGCTGCAAAGGCATCTTCAGACATGGCAATAAAAACCTTGCCATACATCGTCTTGCGGTAAAAGAACTCTAGGCCAATCGCCATGACTATCGCCATACCAATGGGTAACCAAAACTTTTGGTCCATCAAACCAGCACCAAACTCTTGGGTAATCAACCTAGGAAAAGGCTTGGGCTCAGTGCCCCACCACAACCCTACGGCCTGTTGGACCATCGTAGCCAAGGCCAAGGTGCTTAAGAGCCAAAGGTGTTCATCACTGCGCGCTAACACACGGCGAATCGCAAGTACATCCGTCAGCCATCCAAAAGCAGCCCCAGCCAATACAGCACCTAACAAGCCCCAAAGCCAGTGCATCTGGAGCACAGAAATGATGTAAGCACCAAACACGCCGCCAACCATCGATAAATGGCCTGTTGTTACAGACAAAACTTTCGACGTTGAAAACATGACGTTGTAAACCAAGGCGATGGATGCATAGAGCATTCCAATCGCCAATCCCGTCACTATGACTGTCAGCATGTTGATCTCAGATCAATTTAACGAGGAGCAAGCCTGAAACTGCCGTCCTTAAACGTGTTGGCAGGGTTTACTGCCATATTGCTGTCGGGAAAACCATTTCTTTCTGTTGCAGTCCATGTGTAAGTGGCGTAAACACCTCTGTAATCGCGTGTGTTTTCTAGCACTTTTTGTAGAGCGGCAGCGTCTGTAGAGCCGGCAGTCTTGATGGCATGTTCAATAATTTTGACGGTGTCATAACCCATGGCAACCCACCAAAACAAAACGTCAATTTCGCCACCGCCAAGCTTAGGGCGAATCTTGTCAACGAGCTGCTGCGTACGCTCTGGCAATTTGCCATCAGAACCATACGTGGTGCTCAGATATCCAGCTGCATAGGCGTTTTGCCAATACTCTGGCTTATTGAGTAACTGACGAATTTGTGCGGCCATGATGGCAGGATGACCCACGACAGGTACATTCCAACCAATTTCGCCACGCGCATTTAATAGTCGACCTAGCATTCCAGTCGCAGCCGTCCATGGCATAACAACATCTGCACCTGCGGCACGGGCTTTGTTCATCTCATCTGTCAAATCAGTTTTATTGTTGTCCACTAAAACCGAGTAAACAGGCTTAACGCCTGCCTTCTCTAAAAGTTCAATAGCTGTTTTAGCGCTAGCAGTGCCATACCCTGATGTATCTGCAATAACTGCCACCTTAGACTTCTTCAGTACTTTGATGGCATAGTCGTTTGCAGTTGAAATCCACTGACGGTTGGTATTGATGACGCGAAAGGCTCTGGGATATTTGACAGGGTCAATCAATTCGTCAATGGCTCCAATAACTAAATTTGGAACACCAGCACGCGCCAAGATAGGAACCGCCGCAAGCCCCTCCCCAGAATTCACTGGACCAATCACAAAATGCACCTTATCGCTAAAAGCAAGTTGCTGCGCAAAGTTAACTGCTTTGGTAGGGTCGCCCGCTGTGTCTCTGGTGAGCAACTCGATCTGACGACCTAAGATGCCGCCAGACTTGTTAATTTCTTCTACAGCAAGTTGAACGCCTTGGTTCTCAGCAATGGCCGCTGAAGAGAGCGCACCTGTTAGTGAGGACAGCCAACCAATTTTGATGGTCTCAGCAGCTAATGTGCTGGTGGCAGAAACGACTAAAGCAGTAGCGAGCGATAAGCGCACTGCAAGTTTTGTTAAGCGAAGCATGGTTTAGTCTCCATAGGTTGATCGAAATCTGTTGCCGCGAAGTTGCATAGTATTTTTGTCTCGACCGAACCGTTAGCACTATGGGGACAGGTACGAGTAGTGTTATCCCTTAGTTGCTATGCATTTACTGTCCGCCCAATACATTGGGACATCCCTGTTGTCGCACAGTTGTCTAGATTAACCAGCAGGAGTCTGAATAATGTCCAAAGACCAAAAACCTGAATTTAGAAAAAAGGAATTTGCCATGCGTCAATCGTCAAGATGGAAACTGCGCCCACCTGGATCAAATTGGGGAGACTTTGGTCCGGATGACCAATATGGTCGAAT
>JACCDO012033490.1_pt1 | contig 21441 bp, 11 predicted proteins | sample 7446101 | NCBI WGS metagenome assembly JACCDO01 (sample SAMN15323440, study PRJNA562643) | freshwater metagenome | isolation source: river surface water | place: USA:Blue River Watershed | collected 2017-08-16
AGCGTGGTCCTGCATTCGTACCAACAGTTTTTGCCGACATTCAAGAATTTCAAGATATCTTCGGCTCTTTTAGCGATAAAGGTCTTGATTCAAACTCCAATTTGTTCGGGCCTTTGGCGGTTAGTGAGTGGATGAGTGGTAATCCAGGGCAAGGGGCTTTCGTCCGTTTATTAGGCGTGGGTTCTGAACCCGGTTTTATCGTAGGTTCTAAAAAATTAGGAACTGACGGTGTAGTTGTTGACAATGAATATGCCGAATATAATCATGCAGATGAAGATGATGATGCCTTTGTTGAAGATTTTACAGGTCGTACTTATGTTTTAGGTCACTTTGCGACTGATACTACTAATGCTAGATATTTAAATGAAACACCTGGTATTACAACGATTGGTCCTAATAATGTAGTTCCTTTAGTACGTGGTATTTTAATGACGCCTAATGGGGTTAAAGCTTCTTTAAAGTCTATTTGGAGTGCTAATACTACTGGTCCTCTTAAGGGAAATACTGCTTATGAAGATGACCAAAGAACTGAAGATGATCCATTGAATGCGCCAGGTTGTGGTTATACAGTGGGTGATATTGATATTAATACCTTAGATTTTACCTTGTTTTTATCAGGTTATAACGGGGATTTAAATCAAATTCAATGTTCTTATAATCCTGCTAAATCAAATTATTTCTTTAAAGTATTAAATACCGACCCTCATAAAATTGAAGAAACAGGTCATTATTTACACGCTTACCATGATATTAGTAATGCAATTGTTGATGTTAAGATTACTGAAGGCGCTGAGCCAGATAGTCCTGTTGATCCAGCTGGGGCTTTCTGTATTCCTGCTGATACAAAAGGTGCGTATGAAGGTTTTGATGATAAGTTCCAAACTGCTGTTTCGCCATGGATAGTCAGTCAAGATTTTGGTATTAAAGCTGATGGTTCAGATAATGATGGTATGGGTGATGGTATTTTAAAGTTATTCCGTTTTCATGCCTTAGATGATGGTGAAATTGGTAATCGACAAGTTAAAGTATTAGTTAGTAATTTAACACAAGGTGAATTTGGTGGTTTTGGTACCTTTGATATTACTTTACAAAGGTGGGACTCAAATCCTTTAAAGAATTCTGTCTTAGCTAGCTGGAAGAGATTATCCTTAGATGCATCAGCGTCTAATTATATTGCTCGTGTAATTGGCGATAAGAGAGTATATTGGGATTTTGAAGCTACTAAACCTGGTTTACAAGAAGAAGGTTCTTATCCTGTCACTAATAAATTTGTAAGAGTGGAAGTATCTGGGGAAGTCGCTATTGGTGATGTACCTGCTGAAACAATACCTTGCGGTTTTGCAGGCATTAAAACTTTAAAGTTTAAAGATGGTGCAACAGCTTTATTTACTGAAAATGATTTATTCAATGGTACAAATCCATTTGATAAATTACTTACACCTCCAGTTCCTATGATACGTTCTATTGGTAAGATTATTCAAACAGCTGTTGATGAAAAAGAAGCCAAGATTATTCCTTGGGGTGTGAAATTTGCATTGAAAGAAAATGTAGATGTAACTAATGATGGATTTAAAGAATATATTGAACAGACTTTTAATAAATCTTTGATTTCATATACTCGTTATTTCAAGAATAATTGGTCTGCTGTGATTGTCGAGGGTAGTTTGACTGAGGAATTAGATTATGCAAATGATCCTAATTTCTTCCATTTAGAAAAAATTGCTATCACAACTAAATCAGGTGATAAAGTGGATAATAAGAAATGGGGTGACGCTATTTTCTTAAGAAATTCAAATTTGGCAAATGATAGTGCACCTCCTAATGCACCACGTCGTTTCTTTAGAGCAACTCGTGATTTAAGTTTAGCTAACAATAAATATTTGTCATTCTCATGCTTTATGCAAGGTGGGTTTGATGGTTTAGATATTTTTGATGAAGATAAACATTATTTGAAAGATGCTGCATGTTATAAAGAAGGTCAAAAGACATCTAAGACAGGTCCTGTGATTGAAACATATCAACAAGGGATTGATGTCTATACTGATAAAGCAGCTGCTGAAATTCAATTACTAGTGGTACCTGGGATCAGAGAACGTTTAGTAACTAATTACGGGGTACAGGCTGCCGAGACTCGTTTTGACACTATGTATATTATGGATATTGAACAAAAGAATGCTGATGGTGCATTTATTATTAATGCAACTGATAAGCCTTCAGTAGGACAAACTATTGATGAATTTAGTGGTCGTGGCATGGATACTTCTTTTGCTGCATCCTTCTTCCCAGATGTCATGTTAAATAAGCCTAATGGTGGTTCTATTAAGGTGCCACCTAGTATTGCAGCTTTAGGTGTGATGAGTCGTGCTGATAATGGTGGGAATGCGCCATGGTATGCTCCAGCAGGTATTAATCGTGGGTTAGTGAATGCCAGTGCTGCTGAGTTTGCGATTAGTCGTGAACAATTAGATGAGTTATATGACAATGATATTAATCCTATTTATATTCCTGCGGGTCGTGATCAAGTACACGTCTTTGGACAAAAGACTTTGTTAAAGAATCCATCAGCTTTGGATAGAATTAATGTCAGACGTTTGTTAATTTATGTGAGACGTAAGGTTAAACAAATTGCAAATACTTTCTTGTTCCAACCTAATCGTGCGGATACATTAAAAGCGTTTTCAAATGCTGTGGAGCCTATCTTGGCGAATATTCAAGCCCAACAAGGGATTGAGAGATATAAAGTGCAGATTGATACTACTACTACTACACAGATTGATGTAGAGAATAATACTATTCGTGGTAAGATCTATTTACAACCAACTAAGTCAATTGAGTTTATTTCTCTTGACTTTGAGGTTAGAAATTCCATTGATTAACCTAGTTAATCTATAATAACAGAAAATAACATTCAGGAGAAAGAACGAAATGGCGATTGAAACATTAAGCGTCGCGGAGATGATACCAAATAAATTTGAACCTAAAAGGACTAATCGATGGATTTTTGCAATGGAAGGGATTGATTCCTTTTTAGTAAAATCCACATCCCGTCCACAAGTTCAGATTAATGCACAAACAATTAATTATATTAACGCCCAACGACATATTGCTGGGAAAGCTACTTGGCAGGATATTACAGTTGACTTGTATGATCCAATTGCACCTTCTGGGGCGCAACAAGTAATGGAATGGGTCAGAACTCATCATGAAACTGTATCTGGTCGTGCCGGTTATGCTGATTTCTATAAGAGAGATTGTCAAATTAAATTATTAGATCCAGTGGGTACAGTGATTGAATTGTGGGACATGAAGGGTTGTCAATTAACTAGCGCTAATTTTAACGGTTTACAATATGACGATGAAGGTACTCCATTGACAATTCAATTGGGGATTAAATTTGATAACTGCGTCTTGCAATACTAATTTTAAAGCTTTATTCTAACACTTAATATTTATCTATAAAGATATTGAGTGATAAGATGAGAGATGTAATTACTGGGGGACGTCAAGTAACATTACAAGACGTGCCTAGAAATTTTTTAAGTAAAGAAAAAGAAAAAGTTAATTTTCAGTCTGTAAGTATATTAGGTAATACAAATTGGGGCATTCCTTTTGTTCCAAAATTTTATAAAACATTTCAAAGCAATAATGATATTAATGATAAATTAAATAGTTTTGAAGTCAATCATAATACTTTTTTGAATAATCACAAAGAATTTCAAGGACATATATTGCCTTATTTAACAGGTTATAGCGTTTTACAAAATCGAGGTCAATTAAATTTCACCCGTTTGGCAGGAATTAATTTACCAGAATTTCCGGAATTGAAACCTGGTTTTTTATTAAACAATAATTATAAAATTTATGCAATGACATTGCAGTTGCAATTATTAAATAATCATTCTTTCAATTATCAAAACACTGATACTCGATTTTTACATTCAATCATCATCACTAATGGTTTTTCTGTCAATATTAATTTTTTAAATAATAATAATTTTACCTTTGAATTAATTACAAATAATCAAGTATTGTTAAATAAAACCAGACCAGGAAATATACAATTCAGTCAACGTAATTTACAAGATAAGATTTTTACTTTTTCAGGAGATGATAAACCTACTCGTAAGATTAAATTTAATTTTAATCAATTTGACGAAGATTTTTACTGGAAACATGTTTTAAATACTAATTTACAAAGAATTGATGATTTTGGATACGCAATCGTTCATTATGATGATATTTTTAATAAAATTGGATATGATGTTAATGATATTAAAATTTTGAATATTGATTTAAACTTATTAGATAATACATATAAAGATTTTCGTGAGGAAATGAAAACTTCATATACCCCATGGATTGTGAGTCAAGGTTATTATAATAGCAAACAAAACTTATCTAGAAATGATGTTGGATTTAAATTAGAAGATAGAGTTAAAAAATTATTTAAAATTCATGCAATGTGTCCAGGAAAATTAGGAAATGAATTTATCATTGGAATTAAACCTATCTCGCTAGATGATTCAAATGGTTGGGCAAAATTTAATTTACAATTAATTGATAAAAGAACAGATTCTGTAATTTATGAATTTAGTAATTTAAATTTAAACTATGATAGCCCTAATTTTATTGGAAGAGTTATTGGTACTCAAAAAATTTATTTTGATATTACAACCAAAAAAGTTGTAATGCAAGGTGACTTTGAAAATCAAAATCCTTGGATACGTGTGGAATTATCAGATGATGTTATTAATCAAAATTTATCACATGATACCATTCCTGCGGGATTTTTAGGAAATAATAAATTCAAGACTGATTTGTTTAATGCTGCAAATTATTCAAATATCAATCACAAATATGTTTTAAATACACAACTTCGCAATTTAGAAAATAATTCGTTTACTAAATCTGTTGATATATTAAATAATCACGCCTGGGGCTATAATTTAAAGAATATTAGTAAAATTAAAGTAAATTATCCTGTAAAGAAATTTAGTAGTATTAGTAATGATTTTATAAAAAGTAATCGTAATAATAATCAGACTTTTTCTTTTAATATGATTAAATATGAATTACCTGAAAGAATTGGTTTAGAACATAATCGTAAAATAGATGAACATAATTATTTAAATCAAAATTTCTATCAAACTTTTGATGATGAAAATTATAATGACATGTTTCATTTGGAAAAAATAGTATTATTAAATGAATATAATGAATCTTTCAATATTAATACTCCATATTGGGAGATAGCACGATATATGCACTCAGGCCAAAATATTTCATCATTATTACAAAACAATAAATTTTGGGATTTTTTCTTTCAAGATAATGCTGATTTATCTAAAATTTTTTATTACTTTACAATATACAAAGAGATTAATAATGATTTACAAACAGGGCAGAGTAATATTATTGATAGCGTAAATAATAACATTAGTTCTTATAATGCAAACATATTAAGTTTTAATGTTGAAATGCTAGGTGGCTGGGACGGTTTAAACTTAATGGATGTAAATGAATATAGTATTAATGATAAAGGATTATCACAAAGTCAATATTTACAAGAAATTTATAAATTAGGTTTAGATATTATTGACGATGAGTCAAATGGACAAAATGACATTATTTATTTGCCTGAAATATTTCAACAAAATGTTATTGATTATGCAACCGATTTGATTGCCGATAATAGTTATTCAATGTTATTATTAGATAGGCCTTTTTATAATATCAACAATGAAATTATATATTCTAAGCAGTGTTTAGAATTGGATGCAGGTGAAAATAATCTAGAATATGGGTGGTTAGATCAAAAGTATATTTATTTAAATAACGCAGGAATTGATAATTTAGCTTTTGATTTTAACAATACATATAGCAATTGGTCTCAAAACACAAATCGATTAAATAACGTAGTTAGTTTTGGAAATTATATACACACTCGATTATTAAGTGGAATTCAGAAAAATTTAAATAAATTTGGGAAAGATCAACAATTAATTATTCCTGGCGGTGTATTCGGTGTTAGTGTTTTAATAAGTTATAATCAAGCTTTTAATACACAAACCTATATGAATCCAATTTATAATACTATTTTAAATTCATTAGGTGATTTAACAATTATTGATACATTAGATGATACGATTGATAGAGATACTCCTTCTAGAATTATTTCTATCAAAGACGTAAACAATTTAAATATTAATTTAATCTATAAAGATATTAAAAATGGAATTAATCAGTATTCTTTCTTTTCCAATAAAACTAATCAATTTGATAGAGGCAATAATTCAATTCTATGTAAAATCAATGTTAGAAATACTTTAAACTATATTAAAAAATTAATTAAATTAAGCAGCTATGGAATTTTATTCAATACAGCAACTTCGGTAAAAGATATTACGAAGAGTTGTAGCATTTTATATGAAATCGTATTAAATAAATTTTTAAATTTAGGATTAATTACTAATTATCGAATTATGTTAGATGAAACAACTACTTCTACTGAAGATTTACAAATGAACATTGTTAGAGGTGCAATTTATATTCAATTTAATAGTCAGGAAATTGTCCAGTTTAATGTATAAGAAAATTTTATTAGGATAATATTTTAATTAAAATTAAAAAAAATAAAAGGAATTTTAACAATGAGTAAAAATAATTTAAATAATTTGGATGAAACAGAATCAATTAATATTGAACAGATGAAACAAACTGCTGCAATGTCTCAAGGCAAATTTCAAGTACAAAATACCTCTCGAGATGTTTTTGGTTTAGAAGTACCGGTCGAAAATGTTCCTTTACCTTCTCGTGGGGTAATTTATTCACCTGATTCTTCTCTCTTCGGTCGCGAAACACTAGAAATTCGTGCCATGACTGCACGTGATGAAGATATTCTGATGAGTAAATCTTATATTAAAAACGGCACTGTTATTCAAGAACTCATTAAATCATGTTTACTTGATAAAACAATTGATGTTAATGAAATGATTGCAGGGGATCGTAATGCTGTAATGATTGCTTTACGTATCACAGGTTATGGAGCTGATTATGCCGTGGAATGTGATTGTCCAAAATGCAACAAATCCTCAGAACAACACTTTAATCTTAGTCAATTAGGCATCAAACGTTTGGCAATTGATCCAGTCGCTGAAGGTTCTAATCAATTTGAAATTCAATTGCCAGTTTGTAAAAAAGTCGTTCGTGTTAAATTCTCTAACGGTTATGATGAAAAAGAAATGTCAATCACACAAGAACGTAAGAAAAAAATCGGGATTCAACAAGATTCAACTATCACAGATCGCCTACAAAACGCCATCGTCTCTGTGCAAGGTATCACTGATAAAAATAAAATCGGTTTATTTGTCAAAGATATGCCAGCCCGCGATAGTTTAGCTCTACGTAAATTTCTAGAAAACAATGAACCTGGGATTGATATGACAGTAGTTATGAAGTGTCAACATTGCTTTGAGGAAAGTGAGGTTAAATTGCCCATTGGGCTTGGGTTTTTTTGGCCTGAATTCTAATTATTTTGAAATTTTATATAATGAAATTTTTTATTTAATGCATTATCTAAATTTCAGTTATCAAGAAGCTTTAAATTTACCAATCTTTAAGAGACAATGGTTCTTAAAAAGATATATTAAAGAAATTACGCCGAAAGAAAAAAATAACACACCTCCTCCTCCGCCCTCCCAGACTTCATCCGCAACTCATAATTTTTCTAAACGCAGAATTTAATCTTAATCCTTCACTATGATATAATTATATTATCATAAAAAGGATTTTTAATATGAAAAAACACGATTTACTTATTCATAATATCGCTTCTAAATATATTTTAGGCGAAAGTGTTAACATTGAAATTAAAGGCAATCAAAAACAATTACAAAAACTCAGCGAATTACTTGATACCTCCAAATCTCTATTTGAATCTCTCTCCAACCAAAGTTTTCCATTAGAAAAAATCATGCAAATTGTTGAACATAAAAAACAATTGGCCGATGAATTTTATCAACTATCTGGTATCAAATGGAAACTATAAAAAGAGAGAAAGTAAGGAGATAAATTATGGCGCCACCATCAACCCCAACAACTCCAACTGGAGCGTCGCAAGCTACAGAGCAAGAACAATTATTAAAAAACATAACAAGTGAACTTGATAAAAGAATAGAGGCGATTGATGCCTTAGATAATATTTTTGAAAAAGATTCAAAAGAGTTTGATAAATTAATTCAAGCTATTGAAAAAAAAGATACAAAAGATATTAGTAGACAAACTAAACTTTTAGAAAGAAACTTACAAAATGCACGAAAGAATGTTAATAAAGGTTTAGATGACCTTATAAAAGATTTAGACACAAAAATTAAAAGTACTTCAGTACCAGAAACAGAAAAAGACCAATTAAATATTAAATTAGATCAATTAAAAGGAAGTAGGGCGAGCTTAAATTCTGCTTTAGAAAGATCTGTCACCGCTAAAATTCAAGAATTAGATAATATTACACAAACATTAGACGCTACAGATGCTGCTGACATAAAAAAATTAAAGTCTGAAGGTTTTGACCAGGAAATTCAAAAACAATTAACAGATATAAAACAACAATCTTTGGAAACCGGTTCTGCAATTGTTAATCAGACTTTAACTGAAGGGATTGTTGAGCAACTAAAAACTTTAACATTAAATACCGATTCTTTAAGTGGGGCTGGTGCTAAATTAACTGCGGCTCCTTTCTTATTGAGCTTAGTAAAAAAAAGAATGAAAGATGTAGGAATTGACACGAGTCTAGGAGGTTTAGCACAAGCCGTGACAGCTCCTGCAGGTGACACACTCGGACGTGCAAAAAATATGATGTCAGGTAATACACCACAGGCTTTTTTGTTGCAGGTTAGTAATCTTACTAATATGTATGAAGGTATTAGTAAATCGTTAACAGGTATACCTTTAAGAATGATGGATTTTGCAATTAAGCAAGGTATTCAAATCAAAAAGGATAATTTTGAATTTTTGAACAATTTGGAAGAAATGCAAAATGAGTTTGCAGGGAAATCAGGAATTGGTAAGAATTTTAAAGAGTTAAATGATACTTTAAAAGAAACACGTCGTATTGCTTATTTAACAGGGTTTGAGAAAGAAGGACGTACATCTTTATATGGAGAATTAGGTGATGAATTAATTTATAAACAAATTAAGGAAACAGGAAATATTATCAAGGCGATGGGTCCTTATGCTGAAATGATGTCGCAGGCTGTGACTCGTAATATTAAAGAAGCTGATGCTCGGGTGTCAGATTATTATTATAAAGCTAAAAAGCTAATGAATTTATCTGATGAAGATATTTTAAATTTAACTAATCGGGCTGTGGCATTAGGTAAATCATTTCCTGATGTATTTCATGATATTTCTAAGGCAACGTCAGATGCTGCTAAAAAGTTTAATTTGGATTTTAAATTAATGACATCAGATGTGTTAACATTACGTAAGAATATTACTGATTTTGCGCATAAATCTGCAGATGAATTGGCAACAGTGGTTGCTAATGTGAGACGAATGGGTGTGTCAATGAATGATGCGATGGGGGTGTTTAGTCGTGTAGATAGCTTTGAAACAGCAGCGACGACTGCAGCCCAATTAAATCAGACCTTTGGTATGGTTATTGATAGTATGGAATTATTAAAGGCCGAATCCCCTGATGAAATTTTGCAGCAATATAAAGATGCCTTTGCTATGTCAGGTAAATCTTTTGAAACTATGAACCGTTTTGAAAGATCGTTAATTTTACAACAAACAGGTTTATCAGATCAGGCGGCGCAAGCTATTTTTAGTTTGGAGAATGCTGGCAAAACTTATGAAGAAGTTATGGCAACTGTTAGTCAAAAAGATCCTACAGCTGAACAGATTGCGCAAATGGAAGACATGGATCATGCTATTCAAAGAAATTATAAGACAATGGATAGCTATAATGGCATGATGAACATGTTAGCCAAAACCATGAATGAAAAAATGTACAAAGAAAGTAAAGCTGTACGTGATTCTTTTGAGAGCATGGCTGATGAAGCGCAAAGAGTAAATCATGAATTTGGAAAATTTAAAGTATTTGGAGAGGGAGAAGCTTTAGATAAATCTGTAAAAGTTATTACTGGACAATTTGATCAACTCAAAGAAAAAATATTAGTTGATAGAGACGTTCTCTTAAAACCACTTGAAAATTCAATTAAAGAAGGCGGAAAATTAATTGAAGCTGTACAAACTGGCAATAAAGAGCAAATGGAAAAATCAATAAATGCAATGCTGACAACGACTCAAAATTTTCAGGAAAAAGCATTGGCTGCTGGTGTTGAAATAGCGTTAAAGAGTGCTGATGGTTTTATTAAAATTATTGAACCTACTGCAGAGACTATTAAAAAAATTACAGTTGAAACACCTAACAGATTAATTAGAGCAGTTGCAACACCTCAAAATATCGAAAGTGTTCAAAATGTAATAGCTAATTCAAAAAAGGTAGCAGACTATGCAACTAATCAAGCAGTAGGAGCGATAAATAATATTGAAAAAATTATTACTGACGATGTTCCTAAAATATTGGAAATTTATAACGACGATAAGAAACAAATGGCAGAAAAAACATTAGGTATTTATAATATAATTATGCAAAGATTAGATTCTGGACAAATGCAACCTAAAAATAATACAGAAAATACTACCGGTAATGTCAACAATGTTATGATACCTAATACTCAAACAAATGATTTAAATAACACACGTAGTATTTTTGCATCTGATACTGCTCAATTACAACAAGAAGTTAAAGAATTACGTCAAAAAATTGACAATAACAATGCTAGTCGACCAATTGAAATTAATTTATCACTTGACGGTGAACAGATAACTAAAGCAGTAATAAAGCAGGACATACTTACAAAATTAACTAATCCAAATTATATGGGAAATAAACCTACTTTGAGAACTAGTTCTGTTGAAACAAAGGACGGGCAAAATCGCTCTAACACATACCCAGAACAATAATTGATTAATTTAATTTAATAAAACATGTTTTCTTTTTATTTTAAATAAGATAAATAGAATAAAAAGGGGAAATATCATGTTTGAGATAGATTATTTAAAAGTATTACAGGACTCTGGTGTTAAAGATCAATTGTTTAAGGCTTTAAAAGCTAATTCTAAATTAACTGACGTACAGATTGAAAGAATATATCAGGAAAGAGTGCATTATCATGGGCAAAAAATGGATAAATTTATCAATTCATATATGTCTCAATATGTTGATTTAAAACAGAAAAATAATACTGACATTGATGATCAATTAGACGCAATGGTTAATGATTTTATCAATAAAAGTAAAGCCGAGAAAGTAGAATAAAATGTCTAAATACGTTTTAAATACTGATGGGTCTGTGATTGGGGCTTTTGTTGCTAATAAAACAGATAGCGTGGCCACCGCTGATTTGTCGACATTTATTTCTCAAAATTTTGCAACTCGAAAAGATGAGTTTACTGGCAATAATGTTGTGACATTGAATGTGCCTTCTAAATTAGGTTATATTTCAACAGTTGAAACATTAGGAGATTTTAAATCAGGTAAAAATTTTGCAGAAAATTCCCATTCTATTTTTAAAGATTTTAATAATTATGATATTTTACCTGACAATATTGATTTTTCTAATATTGAAAATTTGCAATTTGATGATATTAAAAACACGGTAAACAATATTCCTTTAGAAAAAATAGGAAAAGATTTAATTAATAAAGCTTTTGAACAACCAAATATTACAGGAGTAATTGGTAAATCAAAAAAGTTGTATTCAAATGCTCATGGTAAAAGTATGAATTTTGGGGATACTACTACCCAGGATGATGTTAGTTTTTACACTCCTTATAATAGTTTTTTTGATTTAGACTTAAATTATAGTGGACGCGCTGATAATGAAACAGGTTTAGAAATATTCGCCGATGAAGCTGAAATGTTATATGGCGTACCTCTTATTTTACATGATACTGATAAATTTCAGGTTGATTTGGCAAATGTTTTTACATCTTTAACTGATATGTTAGTTGGTGCGATTATTCCTATTGCTGCTATGTCTGTATTACAAGGTTTATTACAAGCTGCGCAAGAAGGTCCACCTGATCCATTTTCACTGTTTGGTACAATTAAAACTGGTAAATCTAGTAGTTTAGGTAAATTTATCACTTATGTAAAAATCGACCCTGTTTATAATCCAATTCTATCGATTATTTTTAATCCTATTATTGAAGGTTTAGTATCGATATTAAAAACGACTGAACGTTTAATGAATTTTCCTTCTAATCAATTACAGAGCCGTAATTTTATTTTAGAAATAGGTAGAGTTTTAATTAAAAATACAATTTGTTTTTGTTTAGGATACATTTATTATTTAATTCCAGGCTTTAAAATTGATACTAAGATTTTTAGTAATAGTACAACTGCTGTTTTAACTTCATTATTTAGTATTTTAACTTCTTTAACCAACATTAATAAATCTCGTCACAATTATAATTTATTAGTTCGTAAAATTGCTAAAAATAGTCATTTTAGAAAAAATATACAATTTAAGGCTAAAGAAATTACTAATAAAGATGGTACTGTTTATGGTTATAAAGATCAATATTGGTACCAATTATCTGATTTTTTTCATCGTTTTGTAGGTGAAAGATTAATGGTAGGACAAAAAGTTTTTGATGCATTATATGCATCTGAATGGAATAAACGTAATAAATTATTTGCAATTCAAAAAATGAATGAATTACCAGTTAGTCCAGGAAGTCTAAATTCAGCAGCACCTTTATCATTAGGCAGTTCAATTTTAGGCAAAGACGATCCAGCCGCCGATCAAGATGCTACATCAGATCATTATGATAAATCAATTTATTCTATCAATTCTTTAGTCACAAAAACCAGTAGCGCTAATACTTATTTAGACTATCATAATCAACTGGTTAAACAAAATGAAGCAATTTATCAAAAGAAACAATTACGTTTATCAAGAGAACATGTCAGACAAATTGAAGCTTTAATCGATTCAGATTATATGCCATTCAGTATTCAAGATTTGAGAACTAATGAAGTATTTAAATTTCATGCTTTTGTTGAAAATTATGGGGATTCCTTTAATGTGGGTTGGGATGATGCTGCCACGGGCTTTGGTCGTATGGACGCAGTTAAAACTTATAAAGGAACCACTCGTAATATTTCAGTTGATTTCTGGCTAGTGGCCATGTCACCTGATGATTTTGATTATATGTGGTGGATGATTAATAGACTTATTGCGTTAATCTATCCTCAATGGTCAGCTCCAAAACCGGCTAATATTGAAAATCAACTTCGTACAGGTGTTTTTTTTAAAGATGTTGGTAAATTTAGAGGTACTCCTTTTGGACAACCTTTTACTCAAATCCCAACTGGTTCTCCTGTCATTAGATTAAGATTAGGTGATATTTTTACTTCAAATTATTCTAAAAAAGGTTTAGCAAGAATGTTTGGATTTGATTTAACAGACATCAATAAAGAAAGTTTAGATACAAAAAATATCAATTTTTTTAACGCTAAATTAAAAGTTTTTAATTCAGATACACTAAAAAACAAATTTATTCAAACTAATGCAATAGAAAATACAATGTATAATGTACATTATAAAGGGAATGTAAATTTAAATTTAATTGGATATCAAATTGTTAGTGAAGGTGATTTAAAAACATATCTATCTGAAGGTGGTGCAATATTTCCTTTTAATAATCTAGATCAATTGGATTTTGAAAGTTATGGTGAAAACGCGGAAGAAGAAATTAAGTTTTCTACAACCAATGCTGATGTGCTTATATCTGAAAATGCTTTAAGATTAACAGAAAATTATAGTAATTTTTATTGGGGTAAAGATGAGGAAATTGATTTAGATGATATTAATAGTCCTAGCGATGGAAATGCAGATACAGGTTGGCCTACTGAAAGTGTTGCAATTAAAAAATTGGTTTATATTCCTACAATTATAGTAGAGGATGACGAGAAAAAAGTTTTAATGTTATTGTATGAGATTATTTTACCTGAAAGTGATAATCGTTCATCTCAGGTATCTTTTGAAACAATGACAAAAATTTTATCAAAAATAGTAGCTAATACTTTGATTTTAGGGGCGCAGACTAAAACAAATAATGTATATCGAAGTAAAAATTTACAAGCTTTTATGAGTGCTGATGGTCGTAAATACATGGATAAATTTGGTGATCCTTCTTTGCCTTTATTAGAAGATGAAAGTTATAAAGGCGTTGTTAATAATCCCATTGTGAAAGCTTTTGAAAGTACCATGGGTGAAGGTTTGGCAGGGACTATTCAAGGATTTACTTTGGGATTTGATCAACAGATTCCTTGGGAATTAGATAAAGGGTCTAGGGCTCCAATTGCTGTTAAAATAGGTTTACAAATGAGCGTAATTCATGATATTTTACCTGGTTTGGATGATAAAGGCATTATGCGTGCTCCTACATATCGTGTTGGTAAGATTAATAATGAATTTTTTGGGGATAGCGTATATAGTGAAATTCCTGAAACAACTAGTTATAGTAATGCACCACCTATTAGTCCTGCAGCTAGCGGTGATCAAACTAAAGAAGTGGCTAAACAGCCTCCTAATTCACCTGTTTTTTAAATTGAAAGGAATTAACAAGAATGAATCGTTATAAAAAAAATGATATTTTAACTGATGAATTTAATCGACCTAAATATGCAACATCAGATTTATGTAGTCAGATTTATTATGCATGTGAAAGAGGTGAAATACCTTTTGATGAGATTGAATTTAAGCAAGGTGATAGATTAGACCATTTATCTGGAAAGTATTACGGAAATGGTTTGGATTGGTGGATGATAGCGGCAGCGAGTGGAATTAGCTGGTGGTTGCAGATTAATGAGAACACTCGCATTAAAATTCCAAATCAGGAAGTCTTGAAGGCAAGATTTAATTTGTAATTTTTCATCGTATAATAAATAAAATATAAAATACGATGAATGATATATGGCGATAATTAAACAATCCAATACTACCAAGATTTTTGAAAAAAATAATTTTGGTAAATTTTTACCGATTCTGAGTAATGAAAATATTGTTGAAAAATTAATTGGTAGTAAAAGATTACCTGATGATTTTAAAAAAGATTTTAATGATTTTTTAGTGAAAAGAACCTTGCCATTAGGACAGGATGATATAAAAATAGAATTAAGTAGAATTTCAGAACTATTACAATCTGTTTCTATTTATGGGAAATTTACTAATGAAATTTTACATGAAATTTCTGATATTCAAAAAGGTTTAGGTTCCTCTTTTCAAATTTGCTATTTAAAACCTGATGAATATCAATATCTTAAAAACAGTGATACATTACCTGATTTTTTAAATCCTGTTAGTGTAAATGAAATGCTAGGTAGTTCCTCTAAATCAATTAATAATCTTTCAAATACAAATTTAACACCATTAAATGAAGGTAGCGTGTTCCCTTATCTCAGAGATAGGGTAAATCCTGGTTTAAGCGTAATTCAAGTTTTAAATCCTGAATTAAGAGGCTGTTATAAAAATACACAGGAATTAGATTTATTTTTTAATATGTTAAGTACGTTAGATGTATCAATGGCAATTCCATATGTTAACGCAGATTTTTTAATCCCTAAAAAAATTAGTCGTAGTATTACTAGCGATACAGAAGTAAATAATAATGATAAAAGTTATCTAACAACCAGTTTAAATAATTTTATTTTAGGCGATGAATATTTTTTAGCTGATGAAAATGGTAATATGAGATATGATGGTGTAACAGATACAGCCAAGGCGATTAACGGTGATTTTTATTCTGACGAATATAGTATTATTCGTAATAATATTAAAAACAATTCAGGACAAAATACGCAAGTTAAAAAAACTTATCATCGTCAAGCCATGAATAATGCAATTTTCTTTGCACCTCAGACTATGGTGAATGGTGATTATAATATTGCCAGCAATCCTAATGCTTTAATTGATAAATTTAGACCATTTATGAGTATTTTAAATTTATCCTTTGACGTTAGACCTACTAAAGGCTTATTATACTATAAAACAGCTACCTTAGACTTAATTTTATATGATAAGGCCCGTATGTCTCAAATTGCGCCGTTTATTAAACCTGAATTATTAAATAGTGTTTCTTCTGAAATTATTTTAGAATATGGTTGGCAAAGTAATTTAGGGGATAAAGCCTATAATAATCCTAGAATTGTTAGCATTGGTAATCAAGATATAGAATATATGGAAAACCCTATTGCTGAATTTATGAATAGCTTAAAGGTTAAAGAAAAATATATTATCGTAAACAGCTCTTATACTATTAACGCTAACGGTACAGTTAATATTAATTTAAATTTAGCATTAAAAGGCGCCTCAGAATTAAGAGGTTTAGTTTTTAATTATGATACAGCTGTCATGGAAATGCAGAATAAATTGAATCAATTTATAGAAATTATTAAAGATACTGCTAAAAATCAAGTTTTTTTACAAGCGTCAAAAGCTGATGAAAAAGGAAGAATTATTGCAACAGAAATGACAGGTATTCCTGCCTTAAATTCAGTCGTAGCCGATTTAAATATTAACAATTTAGATGAAAATAAATTAAATGACATTAAAAAGGTAGTATCAGATTTTTTTGGAAGTGATAAAACAAATCAATTATTATCAGATTTAAATGAAGCCATTAATGTAACAAAAGAAAATTTATCTGCTTATCGAAATAGAGGTGCTGAATATGTTGAACTTAATTTTCCTTTTATAAAAGAACATGACGCCGCTGTGAATGACGCCTTTATTGATTGGGATTGGTGGAATAACAATTTAAAAACAATTGATGTTCAAACTAATAAAAACCCTGTTAATGAAAAAGAAAGAGGTGCTTGGAATAAAAAAGAATGGATTAGTTTAGGCAAATTATTAACATGTATTATTGGTAAACGTTTAGTAACTGAAGATAGCAAATACGATGAGGTACAATTTGTATTTTACACCTTAAATAATAAGGCATTGCAGGCGAGCTTTTTAAATATTGCATCTGTTCCAGTCAATTTATTAGTTTTTAAAGCAAAATTAGAAAAATTAGTTCAAAATTCTACTAAAATTTCAAAAGAAGGTATGATAGAATTTATTTTAAATTTTGCAGTAAATCAAAAAGCAGCCGCAGTTTTTGGTTTAGGGCAATATTTTGAATTTACAGAAAGCAATTCCAGTCAGCCAATTATATCAGTTGCTGATAATGCTAGTGAAAGTGAAAAACAACAAGCCCGTAATCAACAATCAAGAGCTGTACAAGCTGAAATTTTTAAGCAATATTACGGTTCTAATTTATATGAAAAAGATGCTGATAATAATCCTGTTTTTGAAAACAAGGAATTACAACAAATTCATGAACTATGTGGAGGGGTATATGATTTAACTTTTAATGTTCCGAAGGTTGTAATAAATTTTGATTCGATGTTTCATGAAAACGATCCAAATTCTTCCATTTTAAGGGTGAGTTTTTATGATGAAAAAGATAATCCTTTTGAATCAATTACAGAATATATGACAAATTTTCATAAAAGTGAATATAAACAAGCCGTAAGTCCTTTAACCGCTGTACGTAGTTTAATTTCTAAAACAAAAACTCTAGCCGCCAATATTCAAGAAGCTAGTGATCAAAGGGCAAATCAACCTAACGAAGTATCAGTTGATAATAAAAATGAAGAAAAACCTTTAACCAATGAACAACTTATTATCGCCGAGAAAGAAGTTAATTATCGTTTAAGAAAAAACATCAATGATGTTATTTATAAATTAATCAAGGATAATCTAATTATTTTAAAAGATGCTAAAGGTGAAGTTATCTCTCAAATTAATAATCCTGATAATCCTTTAGCAAATGTTTCAAAAATCATGATTAACGTTAATAATCGTGATAAAATTAAAAATTTTACTAGTATGAAAAGTTTCTTTAAAACCTACATGCCTTCATTAACTTTTGGACAAGTCAATAGCGCTTTAATTAGCGGAAATGTGACAACTAATCAAGATCCAAAATATTCAACAGTTCAATTATTCAGACAAGACGGTGAAATTAATCAAAACGAAATTTTACCTTATAATTTTGAATTATTTAATCAACTTAACAATTCACCGATGATGGTAATGCCAGCTCAAGCCTCAGCTCAAATTATTGGTTGTCCCATTGTAAATTTCTCTCAATTAATGTTTTTAGATTTTAATACTGGCACTTCCATTGATAATATGTATATTGTCACTGGGATTAAACATTCCATTTCACCTGGTCGTTTTACAACTGATTTAACACTCTCACAACGTGATATTTACAGTCAATTTATGGCTGAAGCCGGCGCTATTCAAGAATTCTTTAAATCTATTGATAAATTCAAAGGCGTCACTTTACAATCCAAAAATAATTCTAACTTACCAGTAGTAATAACAGTACCTACAACACAACCTGCTATACAAAATAATGAAGCTTCAAATATTAGATACCAATTAATTTTTAAAGTCAATCATAACATAAGATAAGGATTTAAAATGTCACAAAGAACACAAGTTTTACCGTCAGGTAATTTATTTTCGATGATTATTGAAACAAAGTTATCTAATACTGAATTAAAAAAAATAACAATACCTCCTCCTCCAACTGCTGCAGCTGCAACTACAACAACACAACCTGCAACAGAATTACAAGTGAATTCAGAATTTAAAGAATTAACATGGTCTGAATTACAAACAACTAATATTAATAATCAAAAAGCCCGAGCAGAAAGAATTCGAAAATGGGAAGAAAATAAATTAAATGTAAGAAAAATGCAACAATCTACTACTGCTGCTATAGCTTTTGATATGAATCAATATAGTACTCAAGCTACTAAATATACGATTGAAAATGCAAATGCTGCATATCAAGCAATTACTAACTCTCCAGTTACACAACCATTTAATTTTACTTCATCAACTAATGAATTTACTTTCTATTCTTCCACGCCTACTCCTGATAATTACGTTGAAGTTACTTATCTTTTTGAAGGAAAGCCTTTAAGAATAAAATTATTAAATAAAACGAATGTAAGCGCTTGGACGTCGCCGCCTGATATTCAAAATAATTGGAATAAAATTACATCAGTTTTGTTCGCTAACCCAGACAACATAATTAATTTTAGACGTATTGTGAAATTAATGGCAGTGATATTATTACGTGAAGTCGGTGGCATGGGTAAGGGTGGACGTTATGCGGGAAATAACGCTTTAATACAATTGGAATATTCCGCAGTTTGTTGGGCAATTATTAATATGACAAAAAAAGGACATTTCAGCTCTGGCGGTAGCATTTTAAAATTATTTGATAGTAATTATACTTTAAATCTTCGTGATGACGATGATAAAGACCTTGATCAAGATGACCCGAAAAAATTAATTAAAACTCTTAAACCAAATGAAACAGAAGCAAGTATGATTGCCCGAGAAGATCAAAATATTAAAACAAGAGGATTTACGAATCGAGATTATAATCTTGAGTTATATGTAATGGCATTTTTTAATGGTTTAATTAATGAAGAATTCGAAGGAGGTAGTAATTGGAGACATGTACAAGGTAAGGGAGCCAACTATAAAATTAAGGGTGGCACAGCAATTCCGGCTCTTGCTGATTTTAACGGCGTCACATTTCCTCGTTATGTTAATGATGGTGAGACAGGTCCTTCTAATTTTAAGGATAAAACTTCAAATGGCAAAGTTTTTACAATGATTGATACCATTGGAGGTAATTCACCCAATGTATTAATTAGTATTAATTAAGAAAGATAATAATATGATTATAAATCAAGGAACTTTTGAAGAAAATTTAAGACAAAACATAAAATTTTCCAATTCTTTAGCGTTTGAAGATGAAAACAATAAAGCTCATACAGATGAATATATTCAAGATAGAATTAATGAAAAAAATAAAGCAGATACAGTTGAAGCAGGTTTTTATATTACAGATTTTTTTTTAAAGAATAATGACGGTGATAAACCTATCGATACTAATACAAATTATAAATTTGCAACATTGTATGAAGATAAAACAACTTTCGTTGAAAAATTAGAAATTAATGATCAAAAAACTTCATCAATTGTACAAAATTTAAATAGAAATATTAGTAAAATAGTAAAAGATGAAATGAAAGTAATTACAGCTGATACTGATCCAGATATTGGTTATTTTTTTATGGCTTTTCCTATTGTGATATCACAAGATGTATTCATTGTGTTAATGAATTTTCTAGATTTGCCGTTCAATATAGAATTTCTATTTAAAAAAAATTCAGCCAAAGACATTACAACTGCACAATTGCTTATTAATGAAAGAGAAATTAGAGATTATAACACTATCATTACCAATGGTTTAAAAAATTTAGTAAATCCAAATAATCTTACAACGAAAATTTTTCATGTCACAGATAAAAAAGCTTCATATACTGATTTTCTAAAAGAATTATACAGTAAAAAATTTAGTAAATTTACTGAGATTACTGATTCAAAAGATTTTAGCGTATATAAAATTAGATTATTAAATAATTACGTTGTTAGTTTTGAATTGATAGGCGAAAATGAAACAAATTTAGCAATATCACCTGTACAATCATCAGGCACAAGAAATATTACCTATTATCAAAATGAAGCTGACGCTCGAAAGATGTATTGGGATAAATGTGTTGATAATAATAGTCAAAAAGATGAAGGTGAAAATCATAAGTTATCAAATTATTTTGATATAGCCTTTGATTGTAGATATTTAAAAGTATTTACTTTTTCTAATTACACAGTTGGATTTCATGTAATTGATTATCAACCTGCGGAAGTGTATAAACAGATAGGTTTAACTAAAAAATTAAATGCGGGTATTAATTTATTTGAAGTGTATAAAGAAGTTTTTGCTCGTAAAATAATAGAATTACAAGTAGAACCTGTTAGCTAATAGTAGTTTTTTATCTTATGCAAGAAATTTATCAATTATTTGATGAACAAGAACCTTTTCTCAAGTTTAAGAAATTTTTCTCTCAACATCAATTACCTTTTCATAAACATTCTATTCCTGATCATTTTTTAGCTGCCTATGAAAAAGAACGTCAGGAAATTATTCGCGATATCAAAAAGAAAGATACCAAAAATTATGCCCCTTTACTCTTAAATAACTCCCGCCTCTTTGATCAACTACATCCTATTAAAGTCGACCGCCTCCTATTAGGTGTCTATAAAAAACTAGAAAAACATGACGGGAATATCTCACTCTTGAATACCTTCAAAGATAATGAAAAAATTCAATATACTCGTTCTGAAATTATTACAGGTCGTCTCAGCGTCAGTCATGGAGCTAAAA
>JACCDO012350355.1_pt1 | contig 21440 bp, 17 predicted proteins | sample 7446101 | NCBI WGS metagenome assembly JACCDO01 (sample SAMN15323440, study PRJNA562643) | freshwater metagenome | isolation source: river surface water | place: USA:Blue River Watershed | collected 2017-08-16
ACATATAATATACTATATAAAAAACATAATTATTTATTCAAAAAATAAATATTCAGTTAAATTTAAATGAAAATTATCAGAAACATTATTTTTAAACCAATATTTAATTTGGTCTTCTAAATCTTCATCTTTTATAATATTTAATTTAAATTTTTTAGAGAGTTTTTTATATATATTTATTAAAATTCTATTATTTTCCTTCAATTCTTCAAAATTAAATCTAATCCATACCATTAAAATTCTATTAATTGTTTGTAATGGTTTATCCATATTATTATCAATCCATTTCATCATTGTATCAATTGAAGTAATATTATATATATTTAACATTTGTTCCATACTTAAATTTAAATATGGGACTGACATGAATTGTTGTAAATCTCTATCTTTAAAATCTTTATTATTAGTTTTACTAACAGGTGCATAAGTATAAGGTTTACCATTAGCATAATGTAATTCAGTTGGACATATTTTATTAGAACTTTTATTTAGTACTAATTCTAATGTAATAGGATGTAAAAAAACTTCATTAGTATCTACACTATTACCTACACATTTTATTTTACTCATTATATATAATTATATATAATATATTATTATTCGTTATATTAATATTAATATAAATATTAATATTAATAATGTCAGAAATATCTTCATTAGATTATTCATCATCAGAACATTCAGAAAATTCAAATAGCTCTTATGCATCATCAAATGATTTTAATTTAGATTTAAGAGGTGATATATTTAATAATTATAATATAATTTCATTAATTGGTAGAGGTTCATATGCAAAAGTATGGTTAGGATATAATATAAGTGATGGAAAATATTATGCATTGAAAATACAAAATCCAAATAATATGGATGAAGGTAAAGATGAAATAAATGTTTTAAAAAAAGTATCAAACGATGATAAATATATAAATAGACTCGTTGAATATTTTATAGAAACTATATTTATTGATGATGAACCTACTAATTTATTATGTTCAGTTTATGAATTATGTTGTGGTAATTTAGATGGTTTATCTAGAAAAGGTAAATATAAAAATGGATATCCAGAACATATTGTTAAAAAAATATTTAAACAAACATTAGAAGCTTTATATACAGTTCATTATAAATTAAATGGGTTTCATGGTGATATAAAACCAGATAATATTTTAATATGTGGTATAAATAATAAAGATAAAAAATATATTAGTATGTATAATAAAACTAATTTCAATGAAGTTTATACTAAAACAAAGAAAGAATATATGATGACAAAAAATAAAAAGAAATTGGCACCTGAAATTAAATCAAAAATTAGAAAAAAGATTCATGCTGCATTAATAGATATGATGGATGAAAATAATGAAAATCAATATTTATGTGATGATATATATATTGAAAATCCACAAATTAAATTAACTGATTTTGGATTCTATTGTCATAAAGATCAATATTTTCATGAACCATTTGGAACCAGATATTATATGGCACCTGAAATTATATTAATGGCAGATTGTTCAGAAAAGGTTGATATATGGGCACTCGGTTGTATGTTATATGAATTAACTACTGGTGAAATATTATTTGATCCTCATAGTGATGAGAAAGGTTCTACCGATTATCACCATTTAGAAATGATTATAAATTTAGGAGGAGAATTTAATAATTTATTTCAATCAGGAAAATTCTATAAAAAATTCTTTAAAAATAATAAATTACCAGAAATGAAATACGACGAAGATTTTAAATTATCTACATATGAAAAGATAAATAAAAAGTTGATGAAGCATTCAATTAATAATCCTAATTTAATAAAATTATTAGAAAGTATGCTTCAAATTAATCCTCTTAAAAGACCTTCTATTAAAGATTTATTAAAGATAAATTGGTAAATTAACCTACAAGAGATATTATTTCTACATCTCCATAATCATTTGAACCTCCTCCATTATTTTGATTATAATGATTATTTTTATCATTATAATCATTATCATAATAATAATTATTATTATAATTATTATTATTATCATTATTAGTATTATTTAGGTAAGCGTCGGTAGTAATATTGTCATTTGTATCAATATCAATCATACTATTTATTTTAGTATATAATTAGAATAATTATTTCAATTTTTCTCATAAATATATTGAAAGCTAGCTTTCAATATATTTATTAGAAAGTTAATCCGTTGTATTGAGAAAATTTATAAATTTTCTCAATCCACGAATCAATTTTTATAGGATTAATAATTCACATTGTGAATTATTAATATCTTATAAATTGTTATCACGTAGGCGTTTTTATAAAAATATAGCATTGCTATATTTTTATAACGCTCTACGATTATTTCAATTTTTATAACGCTCTACGATTATTTCAATTTTCCCATAAATATATTGAAAGCTAGCTTTCTAATATCTTAGACAAAGTCTAAAATAATTCTAATAATATAGAAAAAATTTGAATTAAACAATATTTAATATTATATATAATATTATAATGAACAGTGATGATGAAGAAATTGTCCTTGAAACTGATGATGTTGTTGAAGAACCAGAAGAACAAGAAGTTGAAGAATTAGAGATAGAAGAAATAGAACAAGAAGAACGTGAAATAGAACCATCGAATGAGGAAGATGATAATGAAGAACAATATATAGAAGATGAAGATAATAATATGGATTTTAATGATTGTTATGATATATCTAATAATCAAGAATTAAATAATATAGAAATTATTACTGATCCTAATAAAAGAACTTCTAAAAATAAAATGACTAGATATGAGTTTGTTAGAATTATTGGTGAAAGAATTATGCAATTAACTAAAGGAGCTAAACCATTAATTAAACAAAATAAAGACTCCCTAGAATTCTCATATAAAGAAATTGCAATTGAAGAATTAAAAGTAAATATGATTCCATTTAAGATTAGACGATTTGTTAAAGACCATTATGAGATTTGGAAAATAGACGAATTAAATAAAAAACATTTAGAACCTCTATTTTATTAGAGGTGATAAATATTAGAATCTCTATTTTATTAGAGGTGATAAATATTAGAATCTCTATTTTATTAGATGTGATAAATATTAGAATCTCTATTTTATTATTTTATTAATAATATAATAATATATGCTGTTCAAAATTTTCAAATTAAATTATATATAACAATTATAAAAATTATTAAATATATAATTTCAAAATAAAAATATTTATAATCACCTTTAATATTTTTAATTAAATATTTTATATTATTATATTTTAAATTATTATAATTATAACCAAAATTAGTTAATATATTATTTATATTTGTATTTCCTGGAGCTGATACAATTACTGGTTTATTATTATTTATAATTAATCTATTATTTTCATATATTAATTTACTTTTATTTTCAAAATGTTGAAAATTATAAAATAATTCATTATCAGTGTCATATCCAATTTCATTATATGTATGACATAATGAACTATAAAAATGTTGATCATCATTATCATTTGAATTAATAAATTTTTCTAATAATTCCTGAATATAATAATTATATCCTATATATAATCCAGCACTTATAAATACATTATTGCATAATGAAAATTTTTTTATTTTATAAAATGTTGCAATTGAATTATATGGTTTATCTATTGAAAAAATAATTTTTTTATTATCAATCATATTTATAAATTTATTATATATTTCATCATCTGAACCTAATATTAATGAATCAAATCCATCTATATGACAAATTATTTGATTTTTATCTAATTTTTTAATATGATTTAATATATGTTGAGCTCTATCTTTCCATCCATTCCATTTATTATTATATCCAATTATATTTAAATTAATATTATTATTAATTGCACTTTTTTTTAATAAATTAAATAATCTTTCTGTATGTGTTGCATATGTTAAATAATATATTTTATTCATATATTTTTAAATACATAAATTTTTATTTTAAACCTTCCAACTATTATAACAAATACCACATATATAATTTGTTAAATAAGAATCTTTATCTCTAAAAAATACTGCTTCTTTATTTTTTTCATCTTTATGAGAAATACAATTAATATTTTTACATGAATAATCTTTTGTTCGAGGATAAATTGGATTCATAAATAATAATTTATTATCATCTATGCTTCTATAAACACTATAAGCTGAATCAACATTTAATTGATATAATCTAATAGTTTCATTAATTCTTTTTTTATAATTACAATTATTACATTTAAACATAATACCACCTAATAATGAAGCTGATGGTTTTTCAAATAACACTTTCATTTTATCTTTATCTTCTTCATCCAATTTAATATAAATTTTATTACTTTCTAAATCTTCTAATTTAAAATCAGCCTTATAATCATTTAAATTTTTACCAGCTTTTAATCTTTTTAATGCACTCTCTACATTATCTAATGATTTACGATTATCTTCAACTGATTCTTCTTTATCTTCAGCAGTTGATTTAGAAATATCAAAACTATAATTACACTTTGGACAAAAATACATTATATTATTATATTATATAATTTATTATTGTTTTAATCAATTTTTATTAATAATATAGAATTTACAAAGTAAATTCTATATAAATTTAATAACCTTTGATTTGTATCAGCGTTTACCAAAACAAAAACTTAAGTTTTTGTTTTGAACGCTCGATATTAATCAATTTTTATGGCGTTATGAAAAATCAAATATTTTTATTCACTATATGAATGGTAATATTGAATTTCTATAGAAATCTAATAAATTATTATTTGCATATAAAATAAATATCTAAATATAATTATATGAATAAAGGTGAAGAATCAGATGATAACTATAATAAACCTATTTATATTGGTAAAATAATAGGCATAGTAGTTATGATTGTATTATTAATAGGTATAATTTGGTATGCTCCAAATACATTTGGAAACTTGTCTAATTCTGATAGAAAATCTATTAATCAAATGATTATATTTTTAGTAATTAGTTTATTATTCTATATTATAAATTTAATTATAGGTATTGTATATTATGAAAATAATACAGAAAAAGATAAAAATATGTCATTTGCTTATTTAATTATAACAATAATTATATTAGTAATATTTGCATTATTATCATTTTTTTATATATCTCATATAGTATACTCAATTAAAAGAATAAATAAAAATATTGCTGATGCAAGTGGAGATACAGGAAGACTAGCACGACGTGAAGAACTAGCTGAAGCAAGACGTGTTGCAAATGAAGCAGCAGCCGCATCTAGAGTATAAACTCAATAATTATTATTTAAAGAAAAAACTTTAGTTTTATTATTTATATGATATTATCATATAAATAATAACCATTTATTTTAAAATATAGGTATTATGGACTACCATAAAAATTTGAAAAATAATATTTAAAAATATCATTCTTATCATAATATAATATGACTTTAAAAGATGATGCCAAGAAAATTAAGCAAAAAATCGATGAACTATTAAATGAGAATCGTACTGCTAAAGGTATGAGTGAATTTACACATGTTAGTATGGGCGGTATTACATTTCCAGGTAAATTTAATTTTGCAGATAAAACTAAGAGAGATAAATTGGCAAAATTATTAAGCCAGGCTAATGAGAAAGAATTAATATTTTCAATTGCCGAAAAATTACAAAATTATGCCCCTATTATGATTGATATAGATTTAAGATATCCAAAAGAAAGTGTTAAAGAAGATTTTAAAAATAATAAACATTTATATGATGATAATATTATTATATCTATTATTGATGCTTATCGTGAAGCAATTAAAACTTATTTAAATGTATCAGATAATGAAATTCAATGTTGTATTTTTGAAAAAGATAAATATGGTCAAAAAACAGGAGAAGCTTCTGATGGAATTCATATGATTTTCCCTTATATTGTTGCAAATACAAAAACAAGACATCTTATTTTTAAATATGCATATGATAAATTATATGATAATGAAGATGATATTTTTTCCAAATATTCAAATTATTCATCAGTATTAGATGATAAAATTGTTAGTACAAATCCATGGCTAATGTATGGTTGTGCTAAACCAAATGGTGAGCCTTATAAATTAACACGTATTTATGATAATGATAATGATGAAATTGAATTAGACACTATTGGAAATGTATTAGATATTATTAAATTATTTAGTATGAGAGATGAACGTTGGGATGAAGATAATGCAACACCCTATAATAATGAATATGATGAAAATAAAATTAATGAGTTATATATTGAATTCTTTAGTTATGGAGGAAATAAAGATGACCCTACTGATATGTATGAATTAATTCCAGATGATAAATTAGATTTAATTGATAAATCTATGAAGATGACTGAATTATTATCATCTAAACGTGCAGATAATTATTATGAATGGCTTCGTGTAGGATGGGCTCTTCATAATACTCATCGTTGTTTGATTGATACGTGGATTCAATTTTCAAAACGTTCCCGTAAATTTAATGATGGTGAATGTGAAAAAATATGGGCTAGCATGAAAGATGATGGCTATACTATTCGTTCTCTTATGTTATGGGCTAAAGAAGATAGTCCCGAAGAATATAAAATGTTTGTAAAAGAAGATTTTGAGAACAATCTAAAAAAAAATTCTGTTAATAATACTTTCATGATTGCCAGAGCACTTTATACAAAGTATTTTGATAAATTTGTATGTGCAGATATTAAACAAAATATTTGGTATCATTTTTCCAATCATCGTTGGAATAAGTGTGTTAATGGTGGTAAATTAATTACATTAATGAGTAGTGAATTTGCAAATTATTATATTGCTATGGGAAGTGACTATAGTAAACAAGCAATTGATGCTTCTAGTGGAGATAAAAAAGGATTTTTAGACCAAGCAATTCATTTTAATAAAATTGCTGAGAGTTTAATGGATATTAATTTTAAAGAAAAGGTAATGAAAGAAGCTAAATATATTTTTCATGATGACCAATTTATGAATAGATTAGATGAAAATCATCATTTAATTGGTTTTGAAAATGGTGTGTATGATTTGAAATTAAAGAAATTTCGTTCTGGTCAACCTGATGACCATATTAGTATGTCAACTAAACAACAATATGTTAAATGGAATGATAATAATCCATATGCCAAGTATATTCATGGATTTTTTGAACAAGTTATGCCGATTGAATCAGTTCGTAAATATCTTCTTACCCGATTATCTACTTGTTTATCAGGTGAAAATCGTGACGAACTATTTATTTTCTGTATTGGTAGTGGTAGTAATGGTAAATCTTTGACATTCCAGCTTGTAAGTGAAGCACTCGGAGACTATTATATTTCATGCCCAATTACTATTATTACCCGTAAAAGAAATAGTTCTAATGCTGCTTCCCCTGAATTAGCTCGCATGAAAGGTGTTCGTTGTGGTGTTTACCAAGAACCAGGAACAGATGAAGAAATTAATGTAGGTATTTTTAAAGAATTATCAGGTAATGATAGATTTATGGTTCGTGGATTATATTCAGAACCAATTGAAATTCGTCCCCAATTAAAACAATTTATGACAACAAATGAATTACCCGAGATTAAGAGTATTGATGGAGGCACATGGCGTCGTATTCGTGTTATTGATTTTATGTCTAAATTCGTTGAACATCCTAATCCAGCAGAACCATATGAATTTAAATTAGACACAACATTAAAAGATAAAATTAGTCAATGGGCTCCAGCATTTGTTAGTTATTTAATTCATGTTTATACTACAATGTATGATATTCCTAACAGAGATCCAGAACCCCATGAAGTTAAAGCAAGCACAGAACAATATCGTCGTGAACAAGACATCTTCAAAGAATATTTTGAAACTTGCTTTGAACAAACAGATAATAAGAAAGAGGGAATTAAAAAGAAAGATTTATCAACACACTTTAAGATGTGGTTTAAGACTGGTGATCATGAGGGTACTCCATTACCTAAAGTTAAAATAGTATATGATTATTTTGATAAGATGCTTAAACTTAAATATTCAGGAACAGTTGGTTATATTGGTTTGAAATATAAGAAAGAATATGAATCTACAGGTGAAGAATCATCTGAAGAGCCAGAAATTACAAAATCTAAACAGCCTATTAAAAAGAAAAATGATTTAGATGAGGAATATTAACCATAATGAACTATGGTAAAAAATATATAATTTTTTTAAGTAAATTAATAAATTATAAATAATAGTATATGGATTTAAATGATATAATTTCTTATATAATAATTGGTTTTATATCAGTTGCAATTGGAATGATATGTATTAATTTAGTATTAGAAAAAGAACAAAGAGATAAATATAATTCAGTTAAAACATACTTTTTATTCTTTTTTATTGGAATAATCATTCATATTTTTACTCAAATTACAAATCTTGATCAAATTTATTGTGATAAACAATGTAGAATTAAATTAGGTCTTAAAGCATAGTTAAAATTTATTAATCATTGAAATTGATTGTCTGACATCAAATATAGTTGCATTATTTCTTAATAATATTATATATAATTGAATTTTATTTTGAAATGATATTTTTTTATTTAATTTAATAATATCATAAATATTATAAATATTAAATAAAATATTATTATTATTATTATTAATTATGTAATTATTTATTGCTAATATTATTTTGTTTATTATTTTTTCATCTATATGAATTTGATTTGAAAATTTTATTTTTTTTATTAAGTTAAATAATTTAGTTGTATCTTCTTCTGATAAATTATTAAATATATTTTCATATATATTACAATATTCTGGATTATGATAAAAGATTAAAATAAATGCTTTAATTAAATTTAATAATATTTCATCATTAATATGATTATTGATATATAATTTTTCTAATATATTAAATAGTTTTTGTTTTTGACAATCATTTAATATAATATCAAAAGCAGAAGAAATATATTCAGCAACCTGAAATATCTTCATTAAATAATAATATAATTAAATCAATTATATTATTATAATATTATTAATCCTTAGTTTATATAAATTATAATTATATGACTGGATTTATTCATTAGTTGGAATTAATTCAGGAACATCATCATGATTAAAATTATTTGTTATAATATCAGGTGTTGAATTAAGACTAACATTTGATGGTTCTACACAAAAGAATTTACCAAGTGATGAAAAATATTGTTTAATTGAATTACTTAAATTCATATCATTGCTTACTGGACCTTTAGTACCCATAACTCTACTAATTTGATGTTTAAATTTATCAGGATTTTCCATTACTTCTAATGGAGATGGGATATTATTAGCTCCATAACTTTTAATTAAATTCAAATAACTCTTATAAATTTTATCTGGAACTGTTCTTTTTAATGAGTCTAATTGTTTATATTGTTCTCCGCCTCTACATCTTTGAGCCATTTTTAATTTATTTTTTAATTCTTTTCTCTTATTTTCTAATTTAAGTTCTTCTTCATTGCATATTTTAACATTAATATTTTCATTAATAACTATATTAAAAATATAACCTTCTTTTAAATATTTAGAACTATCTATTAAATCTGGTTTAGTTTCACGCACATCTTTCTTAAATCTATCTACTGCTGATTTAGATAAAAATTGTGTTCGGTCTCCCTCTATAAATACATTCATAATATATATATATATATAAATAATATTTGTTTTTATATAAAAACAAATATTATTTATATTTAATGGTCAAAGATACAAAACTATATGATACTCTTGAAATATCCCCAGATGCAACTGAAAAAGATATTTTAAAAGCATATTATAAATTATCAAAAATATGGCATCCTGATAGAAATCCTAATAATGTTGAAGAAGCTACTAAAAAATTTCAAGAAATTTCACATGCAAAAGATATTTTATCAGATTCTCATAAAAGAGAAATGTATGATAAATTTGGTATAGCGAATGATAATGAAGGTCCTGATATTAATCCAGAAGATTTATTTAGTCAAATGTTTAATGTAGGAAATATGAATATACCTGGCATGTCCGGCATGCCAGGCATGCCGGGCATGCCTAACTTTTTCAATAGAAGAGGTGCATCGCAACAAGAAGATTGTAGTGCAGAATGTGTAGTTAGTTTAGAGGATTTATATAATAATAAAACAGTTTCCATTAAATATAATCATAAAGTTTATTGTAATAAATGTAATGGAACTGGTTCTAAAGATGGTAAAAAATCTGTCTGTAATGGATGCAATGGTAATGGTCAAAAAGTTAAAATTATACGTCAAGGACCAATGGTTCAACAAATGATTGGACATTGTGATGAATGTAATGGAACTGGGGAAAAAATAACAAAAGATAATCAATGCTCTGATTGTCGCGGTAATAAAAATATACAGAAAGAAACTTCTGTTAATATAGATCTTAATAGAAATATAACAAATAATCAAAAATTATTAATAAAAAATAAGGGTCATCAATTAAAATCAGGTACAACTAATTTGGTAGTAATAATTAAAGAACAACCACATCCTCATTTTAAAAGACAAGGAAATGATTTACATATGGAAATTAAACTAAGATTATTTCAATCATTATTTGGTTTTACAAAAATGATAACACATTTAGATAATAGAAATTTATTAATTAAATATGATAAAATGATAAAAGATATGAAAACATTAATTAAAGTTTACAATGAAGGTATGGGATCATCAGGACATTTATATATTCATATAACAAGTTGTATGCCTAAATTAGATAAATTAGATGAACAAGAAAATAATATATTAAAGAAATTATTAATTAAAGCACATTTAGCAGAATATCAAAAAGAACAAAATATTATTAAAAATATAGATAAAATGCATACACCTAAATTAGAAGAAATTGAGGAACAAAAAATGGAAAATATAAATGATGATGATAATGAAACTAATACAAATACAAACGGTGTTCAATGTGTTCAACAATAATACGCTAGAACTAATATTATTTATTTTATAAAATATATATATTAACATATTATGAAAATATATATATTGAGACATGAAGATAGAACTATGGATGGAACTTTCTTTGCACCATTAACTCAAGATGGTTTAGATAATTCTGTTAAATTAATAGAAATATTAAATAAATGTAAAATAGATACAATTTATTCATCTCCATTTATAAGAACATTACAAACAGTATTACCTTATGCTAAATCTAAAAATTTAAAAATAAATTTAGAACATAGTTTATCAGAAATACAACATCCTCATTTAATACCCGTTAAATCTTATCAAATAAATTTACCTTTATACATAGCTGAACAATTTAATTATAATCCAAATTATTCTAGTTGTTTAAATCCATCTGAACATAAATATCCAGAAGATGAAAGATGTGTTAGTAATAGAGTTAAAAGTTTTATATCAAGACTTGTAAAAGAAATGGTTGATAAAAATAATAATATATTGATTGTATCTCATCAAATAGTATGCAATTGTTTATTAAAATTAGCTACAAAAAAAATGGATTCTATTTGTATTGAATGTAGTTATAATTATCCAAAAGGTGGATTAACTAAAATATTTGATACAGAAGAATGGGTGTTTGAACCAATTAATTGGAAGTTTATAATATAATTATTTATCTATAATAATTATTATATCTATAATATTAATGATTGATGCTATATTATTAGAAATTCAAAATTATAATTTTAATTTTGTAAATGATAATTTTAAAATGATTATATTAAAATTTATTAAACAATTGCTACCTTCTTTAAATTCTAATGATATAAATATAATACATAATTTAACATTAATTTTAATAGAAGAAATAAGTATACGTTATAATTTTAATAAAATAAATGGATATGAACAATGGATGCAGAATAATGGTCGAGATGTATATTCATTATGTTTAACATTAATACCATATATTGGTAATGCAGATGATTCAAATTATGATAAAATTCAAAATTTGAAAGATATAATTTATAAATCAAATGAAACTTCTATTCCATCAAGTATATTAAATATAGAAAGAAAAGAAGCATTAAATAAATATTTTCCTTATAGTAATTTTACATTAGGATTATTAAATAAAGATAATAATATATTTGATTTATATAAAAATAATCAACATACAATTTATGAATGTATTGAACATAATTTTATATCAATGTTAGAAACAATTAAAATAACTAATGGTAAATTATTTATTAATTGGATAAATACAATACCAATGGTTAATTATAAATCATCAAATATTTATAAATTAAGTTCAATAGAGCTTAATAAAATATCAAAATTAGTTTCAATACCTATATCTGAAGGAGATAAGAATTATAACAAATTCTTTCAATTATTAAAAAATAATAGAGGATTATATAATGGAGATTATTATAATGTATTAACTAATGCATATTTTCATTCTGTAAAAAAAGTAAAATGGTTATTATTTTGTAGAAAAGTAAATGATAAATATTTTTATATAATACAATATTTGAATAAAATATTAAATTTATCATCTTTATTTAAATATAATAATTTTAATGATTTATTAGATGTAGATAAATTAAAATTTGAAACATCATTTAATAATATTATTAATAATATTGTTAATAATAATCCAACATATTTAAATTTAAATTATGAAATCAATATATTTAAAAATATTTTATCATTTATGATTTATAATTATTCAAAAGCTTATTTATTAGATAAAATTGTATTAGAACAATTTAGTAATATTGAGGTAATAGATAGTGGTTCTGATGTAGATCCTGTATATGTACAAATTAATAATATTACTACTGAAAATTTAATAACTTGTCTAAAAACAATTAGAATAGATTTTCTATGGGATTATTTAAAAGAAAGTATAAATATATTTGAAACAACTGTATATGCAAAATATTTAATAAAAAATAATGAAATTAATATGAATTTTTTTAATTTAATAAATACTGATAATGCTAAAATTAATTTAAAAAATATTTATAATATTTCTAAATTTTTATGTCATGCTTTAATTAATAATAATTATGTAATGTTAGGAAATAGTTTTAAAGGTCTTAATCATTTTTATGTGTTTAGATTTTTTTTATTATATCTAGCTCCAAATGTATTATCAGCTGGTATGAATATTAGAAAAAATATTAAAATACAAGAAATAGATAATTATGATTATAATGAAATTATGGAAAAAATGCAGAATGCATGGGATATAATAAAACTAGATTTAGTATGGAATTATTTAAATGAAAATGGATTATTATCAGATTTTAATATTAATTTAGAATTAACAAATAATAATTTAATTCAAATAAATGATGTAAATATTAAAAATAAAAAAATTCAAAATGGATTAAAAACATTTTTTAATAATAATGAAAAATTATTTGAATGTAATTATTTTTTAACAAATGAACCATATAATAAATTAGTTAATAATGGTAAAAAATATAGTAAAATTTTAACAGAAGAATTAATTAATTATACTTTTTATGCAAATGATTGGATTTCTCAATTAAATTTTTTTAATCATTATTTACATCATTCTGTATTATATATAACAGGTAGTACAGGGACAGGTAAATCAACTCAAGTTCCTAAATTAGTTATGTATGCATTAAAAATGATTGATTATAAAAATGATGGAAAAGTTATATGTACTCAACCACGTATTCCGCCGACTCAGGACAATGCAAAAAGAATTTCAAAAGAAATGGGTGTAGATATAGTTCAAGTAATAGATAAAGTTGAATACAAAACAAACAATTATTATGTTCAATATAAACACATGAAAGATAATCATATAAAAAAATATTCAAATCATTTAAATCTTAAAATGGTCACAGATGGTACATTATTAGAAGAATTATTATCAAATCCTATGTTAAAAAAAATAGCAAAATCTGAATTTGATAAAAATAAAAATGAACAAAAAATAGTTATGGATACAGATAATTTATATGATGTAGTCATGGTAGATGAAGCTCATGAACATAATACTAATATGGATTTAATTTTAACATTAATGAGACAAGCATGTATTTATAATAATTCTATTAGATTAGTTATAGTATCTGCAACTATGGATGATGATGAACCAATATATAGAAGTTATTATAAATTAATTAATGATAATATTGTATATCCAATTAAACAACCATTATTAACACATCCTATTCTTAAAACTGATAATTTTTTTATTAATTCTTATTATTTAGATAGAAGATTACATATAAGTATTCCTAAACAATCTTATTCATATAAAATTACTGAATATTATGATGAAGATATTGAAAAATTATTAAATCCACTTGATATGAAATTTAATTCAACATTAGCTCAAAAACGTAGTTATACTGTTATTAAAAAAATTTGTGAATCTTCTGTATTTGGTGATATTTTATTATTTTCAATTGGTAAAGAAGAAATTAAAGAAGCTATCAGAGAATTAAATAAAATTATTCCAGCTAGTGTTATTGCATTACCTTTTTATTCTGAGATGAATACTAAATATAGAGATATTATATCAAATATAAATAACAAAATATCTAGTATAAGAAATAGAAAACAATATATAGCTGAAGAATGGGCTGAAACTTTTATAGATGCACAAGATGTTCCGGAGGGAACTTATAAAAGAGCAATTATAGTGGCAACTAATGTTGCAGAAGCATCTATTACAATTGAAAGTTTAAAATATGTTATAGATACAGGATATAGTAAAGTTAATAGATATGATATATATGCTGATTCATCAAATATATCAGTTGAACCTATATCAGAATCAAGTAGAATTCAAAGAAAAGGTCGTGTTGGTAGAGTAGGTGAAGGAACAGTTTATTATATATATGGTAAAAATACAAGATTAAATGTTTCTCCAAAATATGGAATTACATTAGGTGATTTTCATAATCTATTTATAAAATTATCTAGTCAAAATCAAGATTCATCAAAAGGTTTATTCTGGGACTCTCAAGTTGCACCATATTTATATCAATATTTTCATGATAATATACAAAATATAATAACAAATCCAGATATTCAAAAAATGTATTTATATATAAGTAATATTTATCAAATTATTATTGAACAATTCTTATTATTATTTGAACCAGTTAAACCAAATTATTTTTATAAATTTAATGAATTAGAAAATAAAGATTTACCAAATTATTTAAATAGAATCGAAGATGGATATATATCTGATACTTTAATTGATTTATATGGTGAATTTTATATTATTCATCCAGAAGAAAATATTATTTCTAGAAATATAATGGGAGAAATAATAAAATTTAATAATAATTATACTAATAAAATTAATAAAAAAAAATTTAATGAAATGATTACAAATAATAAATATAAACTATTATTTATACCTGTTAAAATAAAAACTAAAAATGATATAGATACTATATATTATAAAAGAACTAATTATTATGATAAAATAAATGAAGTAATGAATATTACTAGATTAGAAGAAAAAGATGCAATTATTATATATATTAGTTCTGGTTTTAATATATTATTTGAAAGTTGTCAAGTTATTTCTATGTTAAAAGTAATTGGTGATATAAGTAATATTATTAAAAATAAAGATAATAGATTTTTATATAATGAGATTAGAGAAATATTTGGTTCTGATTCTGATATAACATCTATATATAATATAATAACAGTTTTGAAAAACAATTTATCATCATTACTAATATATAAAATTAATTTATTTAATAATAGTGCTATATTAGAAGAATATAAAATAGAATATAATAAAATAATGAAAGAATATAAAAGACAAAATTTTGTTAATATAAAAGATTCAATAGATATAATGAATTGGTTATATAATAATGGTGAATTAAATGAAAATAAAGGATTTTTATATTGGATTAAATCAGCAGGAACTTTTAAAAAATTATTATTAAATGATATAAATAAAAATATAGAAAAAATAAAAACAGTATGTGATAATTATTATTTAAATTATAATAAAGTGCTAGAATATTATGAATATTTAATAAATTTATGTATAAATATAATATCAGCAGATATTGATTATGATAGTGATTATAAAAAAATAAATCCATTAATTGAAGTTAAAAATATAAATTCATATTTATTAAAAGTAGTTAATACAACCATAGAAGATAAATTAAATTATGCATTTTTTATTAGTCAACCTTTATTTTTTTCAGTTATGTTTGAAAATGGATATAAAACAATGACAACAAATGATTGTTATATAAAACCTTTATTTCCAGGTTCATTAAATACATTATGTACAAGTATTGGAAGTTATATTGGTTATTATAATATAAAAAATAATATGATGAGTATTATTTATAATATAAATATTAATAAATTAACAAATTATAATCCATATTTTTTTAATCCATCTAATATTAAATCAACTATTGTTATTAAAGAAAATAATAATAGAATATTAAAAACATTTAATAGTAATGAATGGAAAAGATTAATTATTAATATAAATAATACATTTTCTAATTTATCATTTGATATATTTCCATTAAATAATCCATTATATCCAATTATTCAAGAATATTCAAAACAAGTTAAATATCTTGAAATAGAACTTAAAGATTAATAATATTAATAACATTTGGTTCTTTCTAATATATTTATTAGAAAAATTGATTTAATATTTTACTAAATATATATAATTATATATAATGAGATACATTAATATAATATTGAATATACAGACAATAAAAGATAACATTGAAATTGAAGTAGCAGGATGTATGATTAATTATAATAAAAAACAATATATAGTATCTGTTCATCAAGGATTTCCAATTAAATCAATTATTATAAATAATAAAATCTATACAGATTTTATTATTTGTGCATGGTGTGATTTAATTATTATTAATTTTGATGATTCTTTTTCTGAACCATTTGTTTTTAAACAATTTGAAAGAAAAAAAATAGAACCTACTGAAAAATATTTTATTAATGAAGAAAAAATAAAGTTTATTAATCATGAATTTATTGAAATTGGTATGATACCTAATAATCCAACTATTATGTATAATTGTTTTGAAATAGAAAATATTAATAATATTATAGCAGGTCAACCTATATATAATAATAAACTGGCCGGTATTATATCTAAAATAGATGTTGAAAATAATTATATTTATACAATTCCAACTAATTATATATTAACAGCATTAAATAAAAAGGATAATACAATGATATATTTATTAAATGAAGATAATAATAATATTTATAAAATAAATAAATATAAAGTTATTAATGAAAAAATTTATTGTTGTCTTCATAAAATGTATATTCCTGTTAATACTTATGTTATTATTAATTCTGATATAAATTATTCATTAACATTAAAAAATGGAAGGATTAAAGAAATACAATTAATTAATATTAAACCTAATAATTATAATAATAATTTAATTATTAATAATAATATTATTACATTTACTTCTGGATTTATGCATTTATTAAAATTATTAGGAGAAGTTAAATTATTAGAAAAAATATTAAATAATATATCAAATAATTCTGAATCTTTTACTAAATTAAATGAATTTGAATTTCATACTAATTATTAGAATTCTCATTGAAATAAATATTATAATTAATAGTCTCACTTTCTGTATGAGATGATATATTTGATTTAAGTAGCTCTTCTATTTTTAATAATGTTTGTTCTGATAGTAATTTTAAATCAAAAAAGATACCATTTTGATTATGAGAATATTTACAATTACCATCATCTGAAGATTGTAGTTCTGGTTGAGCTATATAAAAAATTTCCTTGAATATTTCTTTATCTTTTATTTTACACATCATATCTTTTATTTTTATAATTCTATCTCTATTCATATAAATTGTATATTATTATAAGATATTATTATAATTACTATACGAATTATAAATAGCATATTATCGTAACACAATTAAATTCTATATAGATATAATATGAGTTATTATCCAGACCCAAATGATGAGGATTTTCAAATGAAAATATTTAAAAAAAGAGAATTCTATTATCACACAATTCCACAAAGAGACAAAATGAAAAATTATGAAGAAATAGATAAATATAGAACAGATGTATGTAGAGGTGATTTTAAATTAAGAGAACAACAAATTATTCCAACTAATTTTTTATCACCAGATACTAATTATAAAGGATTATTAATTATGCATGGAACTGGAACAGGTAAAACATGTACAGCTATAAGTATTGCTGAACAATTTAAAGAACAAGTTGTTAAATATAATACAAAAATATTTGTTTTAACATCAGGACCTAATATTAGAGAAAATTTTAAAAGTCAATTATTATTTTGTACAGGAGAAACTTATCTTAAAAATAAACAATTATTAGAACAAATGAATGAAAATGAAGTAGATAGAGAAAATAAAATAGGTATTTATAATGCTCTTCAATATTATAAAATTTTATCATATAAAACTTTTTATAAAAGAGTTCTTGGTGAAAAAATAGCTGAGAAGAAAATTATAGGCGATACAACTGAAACTTCAAATGTTAATACAGAAGATTCAGATTATACAAATGATTCTATGAATGATTCTATGAATGATTCTATGAATGATTCTACGAATGACTCTATAAATAAAAAAGGTCCAGGATTAAAAAAAATATATAAAAAAACAGAAGAAGGTGAATTTGAAAGAGAAATAGTTGTTGATAAAATTACAAATATGGATAATAGTATATTAATTGTAGATGAAGCACATAATGTTACAGGTAATGAATATGGTGATGCTCTTAAAAAAATAATTAAAAATTCAAAGAATTTAAGATTAGTATTATTATCAGCTACACCTATGAAAAATTTAGCTGATGATATTATTGATATGTTAAATTTTTTAAGACCTTTAAATGACCAAATCAAAAGAGATATTGTTTTTACCGGGGAAAAAAATTATATGATGTCATTTAAAGAAGGCGGTGAAGATTATTTAAGAAAAATGGCAACTGGATATATTTCATTTTTTAGAGGTAATATTCCTTATACATTTGCAGATAGAGTTGATAAAGGAGAAATTCCAGAAGGATTATTATTTACTCCAGTTATTAAATGTAATATGAAAGATTTTCAATTAAAATATTATACAATAGCTACTACACATTTTGATGATAAATTAGATAGAGCTTCATCAGCTGCTGCTAACTTTGTGTATCCTTCATTAGATAATAATGGAACTATAAAAGGTGTTCATAGTACAGATGGTTTAAATAAAGTTTTGGCACAACTAAAAAATAGAGAACAATTAATTAAAGCAATAAATAAACAATTATTTGGTGGTGAAATAAAGAAGGAAGATTTAGGAAATTTTATAAATGAAACTGAAAATAAGAATATTACAGGAAATATATTAAAATTAGAATATTTAAAATATTTTTCATCAAAATTCTATAAATGTATTAAAAAATTAAATCGTATGGTAGAGGGTGATAAAGGAGTAGGAACTGCATTTGTATATAGTAATTTAGTAAAAGCAGGTGGTATGGAATTATTTGCAGAAGCATTAAAAGTAAATGGTTATTTAGAATATTTAGAAGATAGTAATTATAATATAATTGATACAACTAGAGATGCAATAACTGGTTTTACATTTGAAGAATATAAAAAGAAAAAATTACCAATACAAAATTTTCATCCAGCTACATTTATAATTATTACAGGTGGAACAGATGAAAGTGGTGAAGATATACCAGAAGTTAAACAAAAAATTATTAGAAATGTTTTTAATAATATAGAAAATGTTAATGGTAAATTAATAAAATTAGTATTAGGTAGTAAAGTTATGAATGAAGGTATAACTTTAGAAAATACACGTAGTGTTCATATATTAGATGTTCATTATAATTTAGGTAAAGTTGATCAAGTTATTGGTCGTGCAATTCGTATGTGTAAACATATGAATGTAGTTGATGATAAAAATAAATTTCCAAAAGTAGGTGTTTATAGATATGTTGTTTCTTTAGAAAAAGGTTTATCTACAGATGAAACACTTTATCAAAAAGCTGAGTTAAAATTTATATTAGTTAAAAGAGTTGAAAGAATATTAAAAGAATCTGCAATTGATTGTCCTCTTTTATTACATGGAAATAAATTTCCAGAAGAAATAGAAAAATATGAGGGATGTTATCCCCCTACATTAGAAAATGTTAAAAAAGGTAGAAAGATATGCCCAGCATTATGTGATTTTATGGAATGTGATTTTAAATGTAATAATAAAAAATTAAATGATAAATATTATGATGAAAAGAAAGGTTCATATAAAGCAATTGATTATAAAGATATAGATCAAGATACATTTAATGAAACACTTGCTAAATCTGAAATAGATATTGTTAAACAAAAATTAAAAGATTTATTTAGATATAAACATGTATATTTATATAAAGAACTTGATGAATTAATTCGTTCATCTTATAAAAAACGTCAAGAGGAATTATTTGATAATTATTTTTTAGATAAAGCATTAGAAGATATGATGCCTAAAACTGAAAATGATTTTAATAATTATAAAGATACTATTTATGATAAATATAATAGACCAGGATATTTAATACAAAGAAATAAATATTATATTTTTCAACCATTTGATGATAATGAAGATACACCAATGCATTATCGTATTAATTATGAATTTGAAACAGAAAATATGACACCTGTTAAAAACTATGTTGAAAATAAATTTGGAAAAATGAAAGAAACTGAATATAAAAATAAAGAAGAATCAAGGAAAGAATCTAAAAAAGAATATGATTTTGATACTACTATGAGTTATTATGAAAAAAGAGATGAAAATTTTATTGTTGGTATAGTTAGTATGAACAACAATAAATTAATATCAGAAAGTGATGATATATTTAAAATAAGACCCCCATTAAAAAAATCAGATAGTAAAAAACGTGGAACTGGTATTTATTCATTAACTGGTGCTGTTTGTGCTACATCTAAAGATAAAGATTTTTTATTAAAAACAATTAAAAAATTAAAAGGCTCAGTTGATGATATAGTTAAAGATGGGAGTGATAAAATTAAAAGCTCTCTTAATACTAGAGAAAATATGTGCTTGTATATTATGAACTTATCATTATTCCTAGAAAAATATAGCACAACTAAAGATGATAATAAAATAACATATGTTATGATTCCTGCTAATCATAAAGTATATAAATTTCCTTATAATTTAGAAGATAGAGTTAAATATACTATTAAACATATTAGTAATTTAATAAATAGAGAGTTTGATTATGTTGTTAAGAAAGAAAAAAATGGTTCATTTGAAAATATTAATAATATGATAAATTATGTAATTGAAGTAAAAACTAATAAATATATTGATGAAAATAAAAAAGCAATGGAACAAATGGGATTCAAATTAATTAATAAATTATATGTATTAAATGTAGATTAA
>JACCDO010753816.1_pt1 | contig 21437 bp, 17 predicted proteins | sample 7446101 | NCBI WGS metagenome assembly JACCDO01 (sample SAMN15323440, study PRJNA562643) | freshwater metagenome | isolation source: river surface water | place: USA:Blue River Watershed | collected 2017-08-16
CTGAGGCGTGCCGTCGACTGGGTATTCACATCCAAGGCGTGCGCCAAGTCGGGCCGCTTTTTGAGCAGTTTCTCGAAATCGCGGCGGGCGAAAAACTCGACGTCAGCGAACGCCGTATTGATGGCGAGGCGGTGCGCAAATGCGTGTTGCTGGGGTTCAGCGATCAAGTGGCGCGTCGACTAGATCGCGGCACGCTGCGCTGCGAACTAGTGCACGGACGGCGAGGGCTATTGTCCCGCGACAGCACGACGCAAGATGCCGCTTTGCTGGTGGCGGCGGAAATCACCGAGATAGAAAGTCGCGGCGAAGTGAACACATTACTCGGCCTGTGCACAGCGATTGAGGAAGCTTGGCTGGGTGAATTGTTCCCCGGTGACCTCGTGCAAACGGCGGGCGTGCTCTACGATGAGACGCAACGGCGCGTGTTGGCGCGACGGGAGCGACGCTTCCGCGACCTGGTGTTGGAGTCGAAACCGACGGCAGAGGAAGCATCCGATGGCGAGGCCGCTGCACTCCTGACCAAAGAAGTTTTGGCCGGACGCATCGTCCTGACCGAATGGAACGAGGCGGTGGAACACTGGATCACGCGCGTCAATTGCCTCGCGAAGTGGTGGCCGGAGCTCGAAGTGAATCCCATCGGCGAAGCCGACCGGGCGACGCTGATTGAGCAAATCTGCTACGGTAGCCGTGGGGCGAGAGAGTTGAAGGACAAGCCGGTGATGCCGGTTTTACGGGACTGGTTGCTGCCGGAACAACTGGCGGTGCTAGACACGTATCTGCCAGAGCGGTTGGAAATGGCTAACGGACGTAAGGCTCGCCTCGCTTACAGTCAGGATGGTCCGCCGGTGCTGAGTGCACGCATCCAAGAACTCTACGGCATCGAATCCCGTTTCACCCTCGGACATGGTCGAGTGCCGGTGAAAATCGAGGTCTTGGCTCCAAATCACCGGGCAATTCAAGTCACGGACGACCTCGGCAATTTTTGGCGAGAAGTATATCCCGAATTGAAGCCGGCGCTCGCTCGCCGTTATCCGCGTCATGAGTGGCGGTGATGGCGCCGGGGTAATTATGACAGGCGCCTGACAGTTTTCGCTTTCCGCCCCCACGCTTTGTCCCCGTAATCCCGCACGATGTCCACCCACTCCCACGCCAGTGCCTTGGACCAACTCAAGAGCCTACGGGCCGCCGTGCGCAGTCTCGGAGCTATGTTGGGCCAGACTATTTCCAATTTGGAAGGTGCGCCAACTTTGGAAAAAGTTGAACAGCTGCGCCGCCTCGCCAAAGCGAGTCGGGCTGGGGAAGGTGCGGCGGCTCGCGAACTTGCTGCCGCTGTCGCCGAGTTGAGCGCCGATGAGGCCCATCACCAAGCGATGGCGTTTACGCTCTATTTCGAGCTCGTGAATCTTGCGGAAGAAAATTTCCGCATCCGTCTGCTGCGTGAGCGCCGGGCGGCGGGCGAATCGCGCAAGGAGTCTATCGAGGCCGCCATCGTGGCGTTGAAACAACGCGGCGTCCGCCCAGCGGTGTTGCAGCGGCTAGTGAACCGCATGGACATCGAGTTGGTCTTTACTGCGCACCCGACTGAGGCGCGCCGCCGCACGCTGCTCACCAAGCTCGCTGGCTTGTCGAGTATTTTGCATGCTACTCCGCCCGAGCGGTTGCCCGATAATCCGGCGGTTGCTCGGGAAATTATTTCTTTGTGGCTTACTGATCGCAGCCGTCCATCGCCGCCCACGGTGACGGACGAGGCGCGCACCGGTCTGTGGTATTTTGAGCGGACGCTCTTCCGGGTGTTGCCGGAATTGGCGCAGGATCTTGTGGAGGCGTTAGCCCGCCATTATCCAACCGTAAAGGCGCCACACGGTTGGTTGCGCTTCGGCTCGTGGATTGGCGGCGATCGCGACGGCAATCCTTACGTGACCGCCGAGGTGACGGAGACTGTGCTGAAACTGCAGCACGAGCTCGCCGTGGCGAACCTCAACCGCGGACTGCGCGACTTGGCTTGGTCGCTGACAATTTCCTGCAATCGCGACAAAGTTCCCGGCGCCGTGCGGCGTCTGGCTCGCGAGCTTGGTCACCAGCTACCGGAGTGGAAAACGCTCTTGCGCCGCCACGAGCACGAGCCCTATCGCCAGCTGCTCTACGTGCTGCGGGCGCGGATGCGCTCGACAGAATATCCGCTGGAGCAACGCGATGTAGAGCGTGCGCTGGGGGCCATTCGCCGCGCCTTGGTTAGCGGCCGCGCCGCCGCGCTCGCAGAGGGTAAGCTCAGTGAAGTGGAGCATGGAGTGGCGGCCTTCGGTTTGCACACGGGTCGGCTTGATTCTCGGCAACACTCGGCGGTGCACGCTCGTGTGGTCGCGGAGCTGTTGGCGCAGCCCGATTACCCGCAGCTACCGGAAGCGGAAAAACGTGGGCTGCTCGAAGCGGCGCTAGGAAAGGAAGCTCCGGCTCTGCAGCTGGAAAAACTTTGTGCGGAGTCTCGGGCTACACTGTCTTCTCTCCAGGTTTTGCGCGAGGCGCAGCAAGCCGGACGCGGTGGGGCACTGGGCATCGCGATTGTGAGCATGACAAACGATGTGTCGGACGTGTTGGAGATGGCTTACCTGCATCACGTCACTGGTGTGTCGCAACCGATCGCACCGTTGTTTGAGACTTTGTCGGACTTGGAGAACGCGCCGCGTATTCTCGCGGAGATGTTTAGCGATCCGGCCTACGCACGTCTGTTGCGTCGCGACCGCGGGCATCAATACATCATGCTAGGCTATTCCGACAGCAACAAGGACTGCGGCTACCTTTCTGCGAACTGGGCGCTCTATACAGCACAGGAAAAAATCGCCGCTACCTGCCGCACACATGGAGTGCGCATGACCCTCTTCCATGGCCGCGGTGGCACCATCGCTCGCGGCGGCGGCCCTGCGGCCAAAGCCATTCTCGCACAACCGATCGGCTTGCGTGACGGCTCCATCCGAGTGACCGAACAGGGCGAAGTGCTCTCGACGCGTTATCATGATGCCGACCTCGCGCACCGCGTGCTGGAGCAAATGACTTACGGTGTGCTACTCGGCGCCCACAAAGCGGCTTCGCGTAGGACGGCCCTGCCCAAAACGTGGGCCACGACAATGGTGCGCATGGGCACGCGTAGCACCGAAGTTTATCGGGCATTGGTGCACGCGCCGGGCTTTATCGGCTTTTGGCAGCAGACGACACCTATCGATGAAATCAGTGAGTTGAAACTCGGCTCGCGTCCGTCCTATCGCCGCCAAGGACCGCGCAACTTTGAGGATCTGCGCGCCATCCCGTGGGTTTTTTCGTGGATGCAAAGCCGCTACAATTTGCCCGGTTGGTATGGACTCGGCGCGGCGCTTGAGGCCGAGGCGGCGACGCGCGGCGGTCTGCGCCGTCTGCGCCAAATGTATCGGCAGTGGCCGTTTTTCCAGACGCTGCTCGACAATGCCCAGCTCACGCTCGGCAAAGCCGATATGAGCATCGCACGGCTCTACAGCGGACTCGTGCAGGACGAGGCAGTGCGCGAGCATTTCTTCTCACAGATCGAGCGCGAATACGACCGCACGGAGCAGTTGGTCTTGGCTGTCATCGAGGGCGAAAGGCTGATGGAGCGTGAGCCGGTGCTCGCTAACTCTGTCAAACTGCGCAATCCCTACATCGACCCGCTGAACCACTTGCAGGTGGAAATGATTCGCCGCTTGCGCACGACTCGACTCGGCGCGCGTGAACGGCAGCGCACGCGGCAGGTGGTGGAACTGACGGTCAACGGCATTGCTGGTGGCCTCAAAAACACCGGTTGAGCTCGGCGGACTAAAGTCGGCGTGAAAACAGTTTTTATTTTTAACCCGAAGTCTGGCGTCAACCGGAGCGCTCCTTTCGTGCAGGCTTCCGTGGCCCGGCGCTTCCTCGCGCATTGCGGTTGGCCCGGACAAGTGGTGCCCACGCAGCGGGCTGGACATGCAACGGAGTTGGCGCGGCAAGCTGTGGAGGAGGGTTACGAATTAGTCGTGGCCATCGGTGGCGACGGCACGATGAACGAAATCGCCTCTGCGCTCGTGGGCACGTCTGTGATGTTCGGCCTTATCCCGTGTGGCTCTGGCAACGGACTAGGACGGCATCTAGGCATCCGTGGTCCCGGGCGTGGAGCCTATCGCACGTTGCGTGGTGGGCGGGTGCTGGAAATGGATGTTGGCCTGATAAATGGACGGCCGTTCTTCAACGTAGCTGGGTTGGGTTTTGAAGCGGATATCGCGGCGGCTTTTGCTTCGTTGAAACGGCGCGGATTGATGGGCTACGTGCGTGCTGGGGCGAAATGTTGGCGCGGGCATCGTCCGCTGGAATGCACGCTGCGCGGCGATGGGTTTGAGCAGCGACTAGCCGTCAGCACGCTCGCAGTGGCTAACGGCAGCCAGTATGGAAACAACGCCCGCATAGCACCCGGTGCCGCGGTGGATGACGGCCAGCTGAATGTCACGGCATTGCCGCCGCTGCGCTGGCACTCGCTCTTGCCCGCAGCGATGCGGCTTTTTGGCGGAAGTATCAACCGCCAACCTGGCGCGTTTTGCCGGAGCGTGCGGACACTGGAGATTCAGACATCACATCCGGTGCCATCTCATGTCGATGGCGAGCCGCTTGAGCCGACGAATCAATTTCACTTTGAAGTGCGCCCACGCAGCTTGCGCGTATTGGTGGCACGCTGATTCAGGGCTGGCTCCACGGCGGATTGCGCAAATCAACATCGACCACTACGCGAAATCCCCGGGAGCGGTCGCGCTGTTCCTCGTTGGTTGTGCGAGTCAGGCCTCGACCCGTGAACAATTGGCCGGGCTCCGCTACCCATTCGTTGAGTCCGTCGTTAATTTGAGTGAAATCGTAGCTTGAGGAGGCTGATTGCATTTCAGCGGCTGTCGGCAAGCGCACGGGCACGCCGAGAATCCAGCTGAGACGGCGGCAAAATTCCACCGCTTCGCTACGCAGCACGGACTCCACCGGTAAGTTGCGTCCGAGTTTGGCACTCGGATTTGTGTTCATGATGCGGGAGAAATCATCTTGAGAAACTTCGCTATTCAGCAGCGCTTGGTTTGGCGAAGTGGGCAGGGGGCGTAGTCGATTGTAGAATCCGTCCTGCAAAGGAGCGATATCGGTCTGGCGCACGTCCAAGTAGGCCAGACGCGCTTTGAGCTCATCGTCGATACCTTGGGCAAGGGGATAACGGGAACGCACGCTCTCCAGCAGTTCCAAGCCGTGGCGCACCTGCTCCAAAGCTTCGAAGAGCTTACGTTTGGCGAGGAGGGGAGCGACTTGCTGTCCGTGCGCGATTCCGGCCAGCAAATCGGGGGCGGCTAGTGAGGTTTCTATTTCTGCTGAGATTTCGCTGAGAGCCTGGTTGGACGCATAGCGACTGTTGGGGTAGTCGATGTTAATCTCGTTTTGCTTCTTTTTGGCTTCCTCCAGTTTTTCCACCGCCTCAGCGCTCTTTTGCTGCGCGGCCAGAGTTTTGGCCTCTGAGCGGAGGTTTTCTATTTCCGCGGCCAAATTGGCAGTTCTCACTGAGGCAATCTCGGTATCGATTCGTCCAATAGCCATGGTGTCAGCGTGCACAGAGCGACCGTAGTCCGTATTGAGCTGTTGAAACAACGCCTTCGCTTCGAGGAGCAATGAAACGCTAGCGTCGGTTTTCCCAGCGATAGCCGCTTCGCGAGCAGCGGCGACTTTGGCTTGGGCGTCATTATAGATCGGGGTAGCCTGAATCTCTACGACTTCGCCGTCGAGGGCGGTTTCACGGGGGAGATCCTTTTCGATTTGTTTGAAAGTGATCGCATTGGCTTCGCGCTGATACTCTAAGGCACTTTGGAGCGCTGCTAACCCGGCGGCCTGATTGCCTAAAGTGAAATACTGGCGGGCTTCTTTTTCGGCTTGGAGGCTTTTTTCGCGGGCTCGTTTCGTTAAGGTGCTACGAGCCTCGGACTGCCGGGCTTCGACGGCGACAGCGTGGCGAACCACCCATGTGGGCTGAAGAGTCCCGAGCTTTTCATAGAGCGCAGTGATTTCGCCGAGAGTGGCCAGCTCTTGGTCGGACAGGATGGCCTTTTCGTTGGTGGGTAAGGTGGCCAGCAGAGAGGCAAGCTGCTTTTCCACGGCGGTGGCTTTTTGCCGCAGCTCTAACTCGCTTTTGTCCGCCTCTAAATTCGAATGGAGGATCCCCCAGCCGATGGCGATAGCAATGGCCAAGAAGCTAAGAGTCCAAAGCAGCCTCGGTTTGGCTTTTTCCCACCATGTGGCCGGCGGCGCCTCTGGCAATTTGTCGAAATTCATGCCCGTCAATACAAAAGGCTTTTGCGTGTCATGGCAACGTGTTTGCGCCCTCTGGCTGGACAAGCTGTCCCGTTAGCCTTTGCTGGAGTCGCCATGCTAAATCATTTGGCCATTCTCGCTCCCGGCTTACTCGGCGCTTCGGTCGCCCGTGCAGCGCGGAGTCGTGCGGTGGCTAAGCGCATTACGATTTGGGCGCGACGCCCGGAAGTGCGGTTGCAGTTGCGCGAACAAGCTTGGTGTGACGCCGCACCGGATACACCTGAGGAGACGGTGAAGGGGGCGGATTTTGTGGTCCTCTGTCCGCCGGTGAATGCGGTCGCCCCGCTGGCTGCGCAGATCGCTCCGGCGCTTGCGCCTGAGGCATTAATGACGGATGTCGGCAGCGTGAAGGGCGAGATTTGCCGGTTAGCGACAACCGCGCTCGCCGGACGCGAGGCCGTCTTCGTTGGCTCGCATCCGATGGCCGGCTCAGAAAAGACCGGCTGGGAGCATGGGCGGGAAGACTTGTTTGTTGGGCGCACGGTATTCGTAACGCCACTTGACTCCACGCCTCCGCCAGCGGCGACACAGGTGGCGGCATTTTGGACGGCACTAGGTGGTCAAGTGGCCACGGTGACGCCTGAGGCGCACGACGAGATTGTCGCGCATATTTCTCACTTACCGCAGGTGCTGGCTTCCACGCTCTGCGCGTGTCTGGCCCGGCGCGATCCGGTTTGGCGTAATTTTGCCGGCGGAGGTTTGCGTGACACCACGCGTATCGCAGGCAGCGATGCGCAACTCTGGCGCACGATTTTGGAGCAGAATCGCGACGAGGTGCTGCGGGCGTTGCGCGCGCAGCAAGAAGAATTGCATGGCATGGAGCGGGCGCTGGCCAATCGGGACTGGTTTGAAGTGCAGGCGATTTTGGAGCGCGGGCGGGAGTATCGGTCACTGTTCCGTCCGGCCCCATGAGCGCATTGCCTGATCAACTTTCGATTCGTCCGTTCACACGTCGACTGCAGGGAAGCGTTACGCTACCCGGCTCCAAGAGCATTACCAATCGCGCACTCGTTCTCGGTGCGCTCGCACGTGGGCCGGTGTTGTTGCGTGGCGCGCTTTTCAGTCGCGATACACGCATCATGGTCGCGGCGTTGCGCGAGCTTGGTTTTGCGGTCGAGACGGACGAAGTCGCCTTGACGATTCGCGTGGAGGGCAGGGGAGGAGAGATACCGGTGCGCGAAGCGCGCTTGCATGTCGGCAATGCGGGCACGGCGGCACGATTTCTGACGGCGTTTGTCTGCCTGCGACCAGACGGGATATATCATTTTGATGGCGACGAAGCCATGCGGCGTCGCCCGATTGGGGCGTTGTTGGAGGCGTTGGCGGCGCAAGGGGCGCGCGCGGATGCGCAGTCGTTTCCCTTTACCTTGCGCACGGCGGGTCTGCCCGGCGGCGAAGTCGAACTGGATGCCAGCGAAAGCTCACAGATGCTGTCCGCGTTGCTCATGGTGGCACCGCATGCCCGCACGCCGCTCAAGGTGCGGCTGCGAGGAGCGGCTGGCTCCAAGCCATTCGTGCAAATGACGCAGGAGATGTTGCACCAGTTTGCGGTAAACCCGACCGACTACGCCATCGAAGGTGATGCGTCGGCCGCGAGCTACTTTCTAGCGCTGCCGCTGGTGACGGGCGGTCAAATCGCCCTGCCGAATTATGGCGGGCCGTTGCAGGGGGATGTGCGTTTCTTGGATGTGGCCCGTGCCGTGGGATTAGTGGCGGCAAGCGGGCGAGATTTTAGTTTTGAGCGCGGGCAACCGCGCCGTGCTGTGCAGCAGAATTTTCGCGAATTTTCTGATACGTTTTTGACGCTGGCCGCCTTGGCGCCGCTGCTGGACGGCCCGACGCGTATCACGGGAATCGCCCACACGCGCAAGCAGGAGACGGATCGAGTGGCGGGCATGGCGCGGGAGTTGCGCAAGCTCGGGCAACACGTAGTCGAAACCGAGGATGCGCTCGAAATCCATCCGCAGCCGCTCGTGCCGGATGTCGTGATTGAGACATATCACGACCACCGCTTTGCTATGAGCTTTGGCATTCTTGGTTGTCACGATCTGCGCGGGGACGGACGCCCGTGGCTCACGATTAAAGATCCTGCGTGTTGCGCGAAGACCTTTCCTTCCTTTTTCTCTGAACTCGCTTCGCTTCACGCTGCTGCCCATTGAACTCATCTGCCCCCACGCCATTTTTGATTGTCGCCATTGATGGCGGCGCTGCTTCTGGCAAGTCGTCCACATCGCGTCTGTTGGCTCAGCGCTTTAACTTTCTGCATGTGGACACAGGCTCGTTTTACCGGCACTTGACGGCGGTTCTGCTTCGCCAAGGTGTGGCCGCGCAAGAAGGGGCGGCGTTACAGGCGGCGCTGGCGGCATTGCGGTTGGAGACGCGCGTCGAAGGATTGTCGGCGCGTTTGCTCGTGAATGATGAGGCAGCGGGCGATGAGATTCGCGGCGCTGAGGTCAACGAGCATGTCTCGCACTACGCGGCACTGCCGCCGTTGCGAGCGGTGTTGTTAGCTTATCAGCGAGGGCAGGCGGAGGTGGCGCGGGCACACGGCTTTCGCGGTCTGGTGATGGAGGGCCGCGATATTGGTTCAGTGATTTTCCCGGAGGCGGGATGTCGTTTTTTCCTGCACGCCGATCCGTCGGAGCGAGCTCGGCGGCGTGCGGCTGAAGGACGGCAAGATGCCATTGCCGAGCGCGACCGGCTGGATGCTTCGCGCAAGACATCGCCGTTGGCTTGCCCTGTGGGTGCGACAGCGATTGATTCCACGCATCTGAATTTGGAGCAAGTGGTGGAAAAGTTGGCTGCTCTTATCATAGAAAAACTTCACTAATATCTCACATGCCTCGCACCCCTGATCACTTGGCTATGACGCCGTTTTACGGCTTCTTTCACTACGTGTTCCAAGGTTTCTACGATGCGTTTTTTCGTGGTGAAGTAGTAGGTTTGGAAAACATCCCGCGGAGCGGCCCGTATCTCATCGCTGCAAACCATGCTAGTCACCTCGATCCGCCGTTGGTCGGCTGTCAAGTCGCACGGCAGATGCGTTTTTTCGCCCGTCGCTCGCTTTGGAGTGGACGCGTGGCTTCGTGGTGGCTCGACCATGTAGAGTGCATTCCGGTCGATCGCGATAGCGGTGACATCGGTGCGATCAAGCGCGTCTTGCAGGCGTTGCACGAGGAGCGGGCTGTGGTGCTTTTTCCAGAGGGCACACGTTCACCGGATGGACGGCTGCAGAAACCTAAGGCCGGAGTCGGCTTACTTGCGTGCAAGACGGGCGTTCCCGTAGTGCCGTGTCGCGTCTTTGGTTCACACACGGCTTTTGGCAAGGGGCAAGCCGTGCCGCGGCCCGGTTCGCCCGTGACGGTTGTTTTTGGCGCACCGATTGCAGCGGTGGACTACGACGACCGCGCAACGGGCAAGGAGCGTTACCAGCTCGCGTCTGAGCGGATTTTTGCGCGTATCGCCGCGCTGCCTGAGCCGCGTTTCCCGGTTTATTGAGGGTCGGAATTTGTTCCGCAGTCGGCAAGTGCCGCACATTGCTGCGCAAGCGATGCGGAGCCGGCTTGGTCGTTTTGTGGCATGCTGCACCCAGCCGACCAAGCCCTATAACCTTTAACCGACCGCCCCTATGAGATACCGCCCCCGTTGGACTGGAACAGCCGCCCTGCTCGGTGGCTCTGCAATTTGGGCCCTTGTGCTCGTCTCGTGTATGACGACTAGCCGCACGATGGTTGCACCTCCGATGATCGCGGGTGCGACCTATGTCGGCTCGCAAAAGTGCGCCCAGTGCCACGAGGACACCACAAAGCATTTCGACGACGCCACACATGCGAAGCTGGCTGCCGCTGAATCCAAGCTACCTGAGACGGGTTGCGAATCCTGCCACGGGCCGGGCTCCTTACACGTGAAGGCAGGCGGTGGTGCTGGCACCATCGTCAACCCCGGCAACTCGCCAGAGACTTGTTTCCGCTGCCATCTCGACAAACGCGGCGAATTTACTCTGCCCAGCACCCACCCAGTGCTCGCTGGTAAAATGGGCTGCGGCGATTGCCACGATCCTCATAGTGGTAATGCGGTGGCTAGCGTTACCGATGCGGAAGCGCTTAACGCCGCCTGCTTGAAATGCCACACGTCTCAAGGTGGCCCTTATGTGTTTGAGCATGAAGCTTCCCGCGAGGGTTGCGTAGTGTGCCATTCGCCTCACGGCTCGGTGAACGCCAAGATGCTCAAGGCCCGGAACCAGAACCTCTGTCTCCAGTGTCACTTCCAAGAACAAACCTCACCGACGAGCATCCTTATCGGAGGCCGCGAGCACGCCACCTTCTTGCCGCGCGGCACGTGCTGGTCGGCTGGCTGCCACGAGGCCGTTCACGGCTCACATGTCAGCTCCTCCCTGCGCTTCTAACTCCAACCCAGGACCTTCACCATGCAAGCCAAGTCCTCCCGCATTTATCTCTGCGTTGCACTGATCACCGGCCTCGCCTCTAGTGGCCTCATGGCCGCAGAGCCCGCCTACGAAAACAAAATCGTTCTCGGTTTTGGTGGTAGTCTGCAAGACGGTGACCGTGCCGGTTACCAGAAGCAGTTCCAGACCAAGAAAGATGGCTTCGGTGGTATTGAAGAGCTGCTCGTCAACCGTCAGGTAGACGACAAAACGGCCTTGCGCATCAAAGGACGCGCCATGGCTGGGCTCAGCGATTATCTCCTCGATGTGAAGTTGACCAAGGACGAGGTTGGCCAGTTTGTGCTCGGCTATAAGTCCTTCCGCACCTTCTACGACGGTTCGGGTGGGTATGTGCCCACGGTCACGCCCTCCATCGTCAAAATCTTTGATGAGGATCTGGCCGTGGATCGGGCGAATTTCTGGCTCGGGGCGACTATTGCTCGGCCGGACGCTCCGGTCATTAAAGTCCGCTACGACTACATCACCCGCAAAGGAACCAAAGACTCCACGAGTTGGGCGGATAACAGCACAGGCACTCGCTACATCGTGCCGTCTTTCTACAAGCTTGATGAGAAGCGCCACATTTTGAATGCCAGCATCGAGAAAGAAACTGACCTGCAAGCTTGGGGTCTCGGTCTCCGTTACGACGAAGGCGAATACAGCAACGGACGTTATGAACGTCGTCGCGCTGGTGGGGCTTTGGATCGTCGTATCACAGCCAAAGAAGGCCAAGAATTCGATCTGTTCCAAATCCGTGGCAGCTACGGTCGCACTATCAATGAGCAGATGCGCTTCACTACCTCAGTAGCCAACACCCGCTACGACACAGTGCTGACCGGCAGTCGCATCTACGGCTCCACCTACGATGCTGCCTATGCCAGCACACCGCCTTACTATGCCAATCACCAGTATCGCGACGAAGGTGTTTTGTCGCTAAATTATCCTGCTGGGGACGACCTCGGCCACTCTGAGATGCGCCAAACTATTGCGACTTTGAACTTGGTTTACCGCCCGATGGAGACTCTGCGGGTGACACCATCGGCCCGTTTCGAGCGAACAGTGATTAATAACAAAGCTGAGTTGGAAGAATCTAATTTCAATTCGGGCAACACGGTCGCGGTCTTGGAGGAATTTGCGAGCACGAGCGAAAAGGATTGGACGATTATCGCTTTCGGTCTGGATGCACGTTACACTGGCCTAAGAAATGTCGCTGTAAATTTTAAGGCCGATTGGTCAAAGTCCGAAGGCGGACTCCGCGAGTTGCTGGTGGCTGAGCCAGGCACGGTCACGGAGACTATCGATATCGATCGCGATACTAATCTCGACCGTCAATACGCCAAATATGCAGCTACAGCGACTTGGCACGTCATGCCCAAACTCACTTTTGCCGCACAGGGTTACTACAAGCTGAGTCAGAATGACTTTAACTCACCTCGCGACAATACCGTCAGTAGTGCGGATCGTTATCCAGCCTATGTCACTGACCAGGATTTTGAAACTAAAGATGCCAACATTCGCGTGATGTGGCGTCCTCTTTCCAATCTCAGCACCGTGACCCGTTACGACTACCAGCACAGCACGATTGAAAACAAAGAAGTTGGCCTCGGTTTCGCCCGGAGCGCGGTGCGCAAGAGCCACATCTTCTCGGAAACAGTGACGGTCAACCCGATGCCACGTTGGAATGTTCAGGCTTCTGTTAATTTGGTTTGGGATTCGCTGGTCACGCCCGCTTCGGCTGTCACCGGGGCCGGTAAGGATTTGGTTAAGCACAGCGATGCCAATTACACTAACCTGATGCTAACCTCCGCCTACGCCATAAGCGATCGCTGTGATATGCAGGTGCAGTATGGCTACTATCAGACGCATGACAGTTTTGTGGACAACTCTGCTGTCACGGTGCCCTATGGGGCGGACAGTAAGTTGCAGCAGGCTTCCGTCACGTGGAAGTGCGCGATTGATAAACGCACCGCTGTCTCGGTTAAATACGCCTACGCTGATAATAGTGATGTCCCTTCCGGAGGTTATGCTGACTACGAGGCACACCTCCTCTACACCAAACTCGAGTATCGTTTCTAATCCATCACCGAAAGGCCTAATCCATGAAAACCTCCACCGCAGTTTTGCTTCTTCTGTGTATTGCTTTGGTGCCCGGGCTCCGGGCGGCCAGTGCTGCTGACAATTGGGCCGATAATTGCGCCTCTTGTCACGGTGAAGACGGCAAGGCGCAGACCAAGCAGGGCAAAAAGCTCAAAATCCGTGACTACACCGACGCCGCTGTGCAGGCCGAGCTCAAGGATGAGGAAATGATCAAAGCCATCACTGAAGGAGTGAAAGAAGACGGCAAGAAACGCATGGATGGCTTCGGAGCAGATCTTTCAGCTCAAGAAATCAAAGACCTCGTTGCCCACATCCGTTCGTTGAAGGGCTGATTCATTCGCCGGTGAATTCAGGTCGGCGGCGGGTTTATCGTCGCCGACCTTTTTTGTTAGAAAACCACCAACCAACTTTTTCCACGCTATGCCCTCCGATCCACGCTCAACCCCGGAGCAGCCCGTCAAGTCGCGCTCGCATTTCAATAATTGGATTTCCGCCATCGGCGCGGTTATCGCAGGCGGTGCGCTATTCTCATTCGCACTGTTGACGTGGATGGATCTGACCGGCGACTCGCACAATCCCTACCTTGGGATCTTCAGTTACGTTGTCGCCCCGGCGTTTCTCATTTTGGGACTTGGGCTGATTTTCTTTGGCGCGTGGGCGCAGCGACGTTGGGCGCTCAAACATACCGCCATGCCGGACAAATGGCGGCTCGATTTCTCCAATCCACAGCAAAAGCGTCTCCTTATTGTGTTTGGCTGCGGCGCCGTAGGCTTTCTCTTACTCAGCGCATTTGGCAGTTACCAAACTTTTCATTATTCTGAGTCGGTGCAGTTTTGCGGACAGGTCTGTCACGAGGCGATGAATCCTGAGTTTACGACTTACCAGCGTGGCGCGCATGCCCGCGTCGATTGCGTAGCTTGCCATGTCGGCTCGGGCGCGGCGGCATTCATCAAAGCCAAAATCAATGGCACGCACCAGCTCATCGCCTACACCCTCGACAACTACCAGCGCCCGATTCCCGCGCCGGTAGAAAATCTTCGCCCGGCGCGGGAGACCTGCGCCAAGTGTCACTGGCCGGAGAAGTTTCTCGGTAACCTCGACATCACTTACGACCACTATCTCTCCAAGAAAAGCAACAACCCCTATTCTGTGCGTATGCTGATGCACGTGAACACTGGCCGTCCCGGCCATCCGTTTGGCGGCATCCACTGGCACGTCCGCGAAGACACCAAGGTCGAATACTACGCCACCGACAAGCAGCGCCAAAAGATCGCTTGGATGCGCGTCACCAACCGCACTGACGGCACCAGCAAAGTCTTTCGCCAAGACGGTTTTATCGAAGAGCCGCCTAGTGCTGAGATTCGCGAGATGGATTGCGTGGACTGTCACAACCGGCCTGCGCACGTCTTCAAGCCCATCAACGAGAGTATCGAACAAGCGATGTCCCAAGGTAAAATCAGCATGGACCTGCCGCGCGTGAAACGTGTGGTCGCACAGGCGCTCGTTCAAAATGAGATTAAGACCTCCGAGGCAGCGCCGGGATTAATCGCCGATTTCCTAAAATCAAAATATCCCGACGCCAAAAATCTCGAAGGCACCATTGCCGAGGCCCAGCGCATTTACGCTGAGTCCATCTTTCCCGAGCGTCAGGCAGACTGGCGTATATATCCTAACAACATCGGCCATAAAGACTGGTTGGGTTGCTTCCGGTGCCATGACGACAAGCATAAGACAAAAACCGGAGAGACGGTGCGCGCCAGTGATTGCAAATCCTGTCACACGATTCTTGCCCAAGGCTCCGGTGAAGACATGAGCATGCTCAGTGCGGGCGGCCTCGATTTTGACCATCCTGGCGGCGAATACGACGCAGAGCTGACCTGCTCGGACTGCCATAACGGTGGCATACAAGGGAAGTGACGAACGCGCTAGTGGAGCACTAACGCGTGCTAGAGTGACTCCTGACTCTTGCTCGCTTTGCGGCGAGGCCGACGGCTACTTCGAGCCTTTTCTCGCAAGAAAGGCCTAAGAGCAGCCAAGCACTGCGGAGCGAGGCTGACGCGGTTATGCATAATGACAGGCCAGAAAGATGTTTTTGCGCCAACACACCCTGAGGGTAGTGGCTGCTGTCGCCTTCTCAATGGTCGCAGTTAGAATTGTCTGTGCTGCCGAAGATGCAAAAACGGCATTAATCAAAACACCTCCCGCTGTGCCCTCGCAGGAGTGCTGGGATTGCCACGAAGCGGAGTTTAAAGCTCCGAAGCGCGGTCAACCCAAACAGTGGGTAGGGGTGCGCCGAGAGCATTTTGCTCAGTCCGTTCACGCATCGCTGGACTGCGTAGATTGCCACGCTTCCATCAAAGAAGTGCCGCATGAAAAAACAGTGTCATCGGCGCAATGCGCGACGTGCCATGAACAGGCCGTGGCTCAATTCGGCAAAAGCATTCACGGCATGAGCCATGAGATGGGCTCTTCCGATGCGGCCTCATGCGCCAGTTGCCACGGCACGCACTACATCGTCTCGGCCAAGCAACCCGATTCGCCCGTGTTTAAGTTCAACCTGCCGCAGACCTGCGGTAGATGTCACGACGATGCCAAGCTCGCGAGCGAGTATCGCATGGGGCAGACCAAGGCAGCGGGGCATTACCTCGATAGTATCCATGGTCGGGCACTGGTGCAGATGGGGCTCATCGTCGCGCCGACGTGCAACGACTGCCACGGCGTGCACGATATCAAGCGCAGTATCGACAAAGACTCGCACACCAACCACGCCAACATCGCCAAATCCTGTGGCAATTGCCACTTCGGGATTGAGGAAATCTACAATCAGAGCGTGCACGGCCAGTTGTTGCTCAAAGGCGACAAGAATGGCCCAGTCTGCACAGACTGCCACAGTGCGCATGACATTGAGAAGCCCGCCACGGCACACTTCAAAGCAAACAGCGACCGCAGTTGCGGCAAATGCCATGCAGACCGACTGGAACACTACCGTGAAACTTACCACGGCAAAGCAATGGCGCTCGGCGAGCCCAACGTGGCGCCAGATGTCGCGGCCTGCTACGACTGTCACGGACATCACGACGTATTGCCGGTCAGCGATCCTCGTTCGCATTTATCGCAGGAAAAAATCCAGTCCACTTGCGCGAGATGCCATCCCGGCATCGGGCCGAAATTTACGCAGTATCAACCACACGCCAACCCGCTCGACGCGGAGAACTATCCGCTGCTCAACAAGGTTTTTTGGTTCATGACGCTGTTGCTGGTGAGTGTCTTCGCCTTCTTTGGTTTGCACACGTTGCTGTGGCTGGTGCGCTCACTCTGGCTTTATCACCACGACTCGAAGGCTTTCCGTGAATCCAGGGTGCTGCAACATGCAGACGACGAGGTCTTCACGCGCTTCACGCCTTTTGAGCGCTTCCTGCATCTGATGATGGTTACGAGTTTCCTTGCGCTCGTCATCACCGGCATGCCGCTGAAATTCTACTACACCGACTGGGCAAAGCAGATGTTCCATCTGCTTGGTAACGCTGAAGTCGCTCGCACCCTGCACCACTATGCGGCGGTCGTCACGTTCGCATATTTCGCTCTGCACATCAGCAATCTGCTCGTGGGCTTCTGGCGGCAACGTGCTGGGTTGCGCGACCCGGCTACCGGCAAAATTACGCTGAAGCGGCTCATCGGCCTCGTTTTTCATCCCGACTCGATGGTGCCTTCGTTGCAGGATTGGCGCGACTTCATCGCCCACCAGAAATGGTTTTTCGGCAAGGGCCCGCGCCCACAATTCGACCGCTGGACCTATTGGGAGCGGTTCGACTATTTCGCTGTTTTCTGGGGTGTGGCCATCATCGGCTTCTCTGGCCTGATTATGTGGTTTCCGGCTTTCTTCACCCGATTTATGCCGGGCTGGGTGATCAACATCGCGCTGGTGGTGCACTCGGATGAGGCGCTTCTCGCCGCCGGGTTCATCTTCTCATTCCACTTCTTCAACACGCATTTTCGCATCGAGAAGTTCCCGATGGACACGGTCATCTTCTCCGGGCGCATCTCCAAAACCGAGCTGCTGCACGAACGCCGTCGTTGGTATGACCGACTGATCGCTTCAGGCAAAATCAACGTCTATCGCATCAAGGCCGACGACTGGGAAGGTCGGAAGAACATCGCGAAGGCGTGGGGCTTCCTCTTTTTCGGCACGGGCTTGGTGCTGCTCGCGCTCATCGTTTATGCCATGGTCTCGCGGTTTATCTCATAACCGCGAAAAGGAGGCGGGCTACTGTGCCTGTTTGGCGATTTTATAGACGACGGGTTCCTCGCCTTTGGGCAGGGCGAGTAGGTCGTAGTCGTGGAAGGAATTAATAGTCACTTCGGCGAACTCGCCGACCGGCAGGCTGCGTGGCACATAGACGCGGCCGTCGATGTCAGGTGCATCGGCCTCGCCGCGAGCGATGCCTGGCTCTTCGATGAGCACACGCAGGCGACGGCCGACGTAGTCGCGCGAGACTTCGCGGGCGATTTCCTGCTGTAGGGCCATGGTCCGGTGCCAGCGGGCTTCCTTGAGTTTTGGTGTCAGTTGGCCGTCCATTTTGGCGGCGCGAGTGCCTTCTTCTTGCGAGTAGCGGAAGACGCCGAGGCGTTCGAATTTGGTTTCGCGGATGAATTGGCAGAGTTCCTCGACATCGGTCTCGGTTTCGCCGGGGAAGCCGACGATGAAAGTCGTGCGGATGGCGATGCCGGGGATGCCAGCACGGATACGGCGAATAAGGCTGCGGATGTAGTCGCCGCTCGTCTCGCGTTGCATCAGGCCGAGCATGTGGTCGCTGATGTGTTGAAGAGGAATATCAATGTAGCGGGCGACTTTGGGGCACTCGGCGATGGTGCGAATGAGTTCGTCGCTCCAGTGGGCCGGGTGGGTGTAGAGTAGGCGGATCCAGAAATCGCCTTCGATGGCGTTGAGCTCGCGCAGCAGTGTGGTGAGCGCGGTGCCACGGGAGGAATCTACGGGCGTGCGCGGATTGGGACGCTGCTCCCATGTATCCATGCCGAAGAAGGTCGTGTCTTGGGAGATGAGGTTGAGCTCCTTCACGCCCTCGGCAATGAGGCGGCGGGCTTCGGCGACTACGCTTTCGACGGTGCGGCTGCGGTGGCGTCCGCGAATTTGTGGAATGATGCAGAAGGTGCAGGGGTGGTTGCAGCCTTCGGCGATCTTGATGTATGCGGTGTGTTTCGGGGTGAGCCGGAAACGCGGTGTATCGTAGTCAGGGATGTAAGTGGAACGACCCTCTATGAAATTAGCCGGGGCTGTCTTGGCGCCGCGCTCCTTGGCATAGATTTCTTCGATGATGGGGGCGACTTTGGTAACTTGGTCGAGGCCAATGAACGCGTCCACTTCGGGCAATGCGTTGGGCAGGTCTTTGGAGAAACGTTGCGACATGCAGCCGGCAACGATGAGTTTTTGCTCTTTGCGGCGTTTGGTCATGCCGCGGTTTTTGTGCACTTCAAGAATGTGCCCGATCGATTCCTCTTTGGATGAGTCAATGAAGGAGCAGGTGTTGACGATGACGACGTCAGCTTTTTCTGCTTCGGGGATGACGGTCATGCCTGCTTGGTGGAGGTGTCCGACCATGATCTCGCTATCCACGAGGTTCTTGGCGCAACCGAGGGAGATGAGGCTGACTTTGATGGGCATAAATAAAAACGCCCGCCGGACGCGGGCGTGAAGTGCGGGCGGTGCGCCTTACTTGGCTTTCTTTTTGGCGGTGTTTACCTTGGCCTTGCGGCGTTTCTTCAGCGCCATACGGCGGCGTTTCTTGATGACCTTGTTGTATTGTTTGCCCATATTTGGTGTTGGTGGATTAGGTAGAGTGGATTTGCGGCGAAGGTGGCGGGTGAGTCAAGCCCGGCTCAGAAGAGGTCGGTCGGGGTGCGCGCCATGAAGTCTTCCATGTAGGCGGTGGTGGCTTTGCCGGCGATGAACGTCGGATCGCTCATGATGGCCTTGTGTAGGGGAATGGTCGTCTTGATGCCGCGGACGAGGTATTCGCTGAGTGCGCGGTAGGTGCGCTGGAGGGCGATTTTACGGGTCGGCCCGAAACAGATGAGTTTGCCGATCATGCTGTCGTAGTAGGGCGGGATGGCGTAGCCGCTGTAGGCGTGGGAGTCCACGCGGACGCCGAGGCCACCGGGCGGGTAGTAGAGCGAAATGGTGCCGGGCGACGGCGCGAAGTTGCGCGCGGGGTCTTCGGCGTTGATACGGCACTCGATGGCGTGCTTTGTCCAAGTGATGTCGCTTTGGTCGAGTGTGAGTTTTTCGCCGTTAGCGATTTGGAGTTGTTGCTTGATCAGGTCGATGCCTGTCACTTCCTCGGTCACCGGATGCTCCACCTGAATGCGGGTGTTCATCTCGATGAAGTAGAAGTTGCCCTTGTCATCCACGAGGAACTCGATGGTGCCGGCGTTTTCGTAGCCGGCGGCTTCGGCGGCGCGGACGGCGGCTTTACCCATCTTTTTGCGCAGGTCGGCGCTGAGGAAGGGAGATGGAGACTCTTCGATGAGTTTTTGGTGGCGGCGTTGGACTGAACAATCGCGTTCACCGAGGTGGATGACCTTGCCGTGGCGGTCAGCGAGAATCTGAAACTCGATATGGCGGGGGTTTTGAATGTATTTTTCGATGTAAACCGCCCCATTGCCAAAGGCTTTTTCGGCTTCGCCGCGGGCCACGTGATATTCTTTGGCGAAAGAGACATCGTTGTGGGCGATACGCATACCACGACCACCGCCACCGGCGACGGCTTTAATGATGACGGGGTAGCCGATCTTGCGGGCGATTTTTACAGCTTCAGTTTCGGAGTCCACCGGGCCATCGGAACCGGGCACGATGGGAACACCGGCTTTTTTGACAGTGTCTTTGGCGATAGCTTTATCGCCCATCATTCTGATGCTCTTTGGCTTAGGACCAATGAACTTGATGTTACATGATTCGCATTGCTCGGCAAATTTAGCATTTTCCGAGAGGAAGCCGTAGCCAGGGTGAATGGCGTCAACATCGGCGATCTCAGCGGCGCTGATGATGCGGTCGGCACGCAGGTAGCTGTCGCTACTGCGGGGGCCACCGATGCAGATGGCTTCGTCGGCGAGCTGCACGTGCAGGGACTGCATGTCAGCTTCTGAGTAAACGGCGAGGGTCTTGATGCCCATCTCGCGGCAGGCACGGATGATGCGCAGGGCAATTTCTCCGCGGTTGGCGATAAGAACCTTTTGTATCATGTTATTATAAAATGAGAAACCGGACAGTGGGGGCTGCCCGGCTTTAGTTGCGCTATACTGTGCGTTAGGCGGTTTTGACTTTGAAGAGGCGTTGGCCGTATTCGACGGGCTGGCCGTTTTCGACCAGAACCTCTACCACGGTGCCTTTCACTTCGGCCTGAATCTCGTTCATGATCTTCATCGCTTCGATGATACAGACGACGCTCTTTTCTTCGACTTTGGTGTTTACATCGGCGAAGGACGGGCTGTCCGGAGATGGTGAGCGGTAGAATGTGCCCACCATCGGCGATTTGACATAAACGATGCCGGCTTCGTCGCCTCCGGCGGCAGGAGCGCTTGCGGCCGCAGAAGCGGCGGCAGGCTTAGCTGCTTCAACGGCCGTGGGGGCCGGCGCATAAACCTGCTGGGCGGGAGCTGGCGAGGCCAGCACCGTGGTGCCGACGCTTCCGCGCTTAATCTTAATCTTAAAAGCCTCTTCCTCGACTTCGAATTCGGTCAGGTCTGACCGACTCATTAGATCGACGATTTGTTTGATTTGCTTGAGGTCCAAATGGTGGCCTTGGTTGAGTTGGTTTGGTGAGGTTAGAGTCCTCACCCGGGAGGTCGTTCAAAAGTAGTTCTGTCAGCACTGGCAACTACAGTTTTCAAGGCAGGGTCTATTTTCCTGCTGAATTGTAAAATTAAGTAATAATATGGGAAAATATAGGGAATTTCATCCGAAATTAAGTTATACCAAGCTAACTCGAGGCCTAACAATAAGCATGAGAAACGAGAGATTAACCAACTTGGTGGCCGCTGATGGCGGTGTTCACATCCACTTTTTCCGTTTTAGATAGAACCAGATACACACTGTGAAAGCGAGCGTGGCGCCCAAGGCGATGTAATAGCCATTGCGGGAGTGGAGCTCGGGCATATTGGCGAAATTCATGCCGAACCAGGTGCCGATGACCATAACTGGGATGGTAATGGCGGTCAGGGCGGTGAGGAATTTGATGCCTTCGTTGGCCTCAAAGGCGGCTTTGTTCAGGTAAATGTCGAAAGCCATCAGTAAGCGTTCATGATAGCCGGCGGTGGTTTCCTCGAAACGTGTGAGGTTGTCGCGCAAATCGCGGTAGTAGGGGATGAGCGTCGCACGAATCAGTTTTTTTTCTCCGCGGGCGAGCCGGTCGATAATGTCGCGTTGTGGGCGGGCGATTTGGCGAAGTTTGGAGAAATCGCCGCGAACGTGGAGCATCTCCGACATGAAGTCGTCCGCCGACGCGGTGCGACTGAGCAC
>JACCDO012169988.1_pt1 | contig 21436 bp, 19 predicted proteins | sample 7446101 | NCBI WGS metagenome assembly JACCDO01 (sample SAMN15323440, study PRJNA562643) | freshwater metagenome | isolation source: river surface water | place: USA:Blue River Watershed | collected 2017-08-16
ATGCCAGGGCTTTGAAGTTTGGTTAGATTCGAGGTTTTCAAAGGACGCATTCGCATGAGGTTTAAATCTGTCATCAGTCGCCGGCTCGTGATCGCCATGTGCACTTTCGTGCTTTTCGGCGCGGCCATCGCCACGCAAAGCCATGCCCAGGCTTACCCCAGCAAACCCATTCGACTCATCATTCCTTTTCCGGCAGGTGGTGCCACCGATGTGCTCGGGCGCGCCATCTCCATTCGCCTAGGCGAAAAGCTGGGCACCAGCATCGTGGTCGACAACAAGCCCGGTGCAGGCGGCACCATTGGCTCAGACCTCGCGGCCAAAGCCAGCCCCGATGGCTACACCTTGCTGTTGGCCACTTCAAGCACGCACAGCATCGCGCCCACGCTCAACCCCAAGCTCAATTACGACGCCGATGCCGACTTCACCCCCATTGCCCATGTGGCCAATGCGCCCAATGTGGTGCTGGTGCCGCTGAGTTCGCCTGCCAAAACCGTCGAGCAACTCATTGCCCACGCCAAGTCCAAGCCCGGTGCGTTGAATTACGCCTCCAGCGGCAACGGCACGGTGGTTCATCTGCAAACCGAGCTGTTCAAGTCCATGTCGGGCACTTTCATCACGCACATTCCCTACCGTGGCACTGCGCTGGCGATTCCCGACCTCATCAGCGGCAAGATCGATTTGCTGATCGACTCCATCCCTTCGGCCTTGCCCCACATTCAGGGCGGCAAGGTGAGGGCGCTGGCCGTGACCAGCCGCCAGCGCACCTCGCTCATGGGCGACATGCCCACCGTGGCCGAAACCCTCAAGGGCTATGAAGCCGGGACCTGGTTTGGTTTGTTCGCCCCCAAAGGCCACAGCCCAGAGCTCACCTCAAAAATCAATGCCGCCATCAATGAAGCCCTGGCCGATGCCGAGCTCAAGGCCCAGCTCAACCGCTTGGGTGCCGAGGCGGTGGGCGGCAGCCCACAAGCTTTTGCCACCCTCTACCGGCGCGAGCGCGAGCAATGGAAAAAGGTCATTCAAGAGCGCAAGATCACATCAGAGTGAATCACCTTTGAGGCCTCAGCCAAGTTCAAGGGCCTGATTCCATTTTGAAACTCACACTGGCGAAAACCACCACGCCCATGGCCTCGGCAGTGGGTTAAATTCAAAGCGTTTCAACCCACGCCACTTTGATGGAGGTTTCCCATGTTCCTTAGGCGCTCAAGTCTTTTGGGGCTGCTTGCAGCAGCCTGTGTTTCGGTTTCAGCTTTTGCGCAGGGCGAGATTCGCATTGCCCACGTGCTCAGCCTGACGGGTCCGCTTGAGGCTTATGGCAAGCAAACCAGCACGGGCTTTTACATGGGCCTGGAGTACGCCACGCAGGGCACCATGATGGTCGCTGGCAAAAAACTGGTGGTCATCGAAAAAGACGACCAAGGCAAGCCCGACCTCGGCAAGAGCTTGCTGGCATCGGCTTTCAGCGATGGCAAGGCCGATCTGGCCGTGGGCCCCACGAGTTCTGGCGTGGCCTTGGCCATGTTGCCCGTGGCTGAAGAGTACAAAAAGGTCTTGATCGTCGAGCCCGCTGTGGCCGATTCCATCACTGGCGACAAGTGGAACAAATACATTTTCAGAACCGGGCGCAACAGCTCACAAGATGCCATCGCCAATGCCGTGGCGATGGACAAAGAGGGCACGGTCATTGCCACGCTGGCCCAAGACTACGCCTTTGGCCGCGATGGGGTGAAGGCCTTTAAAGAGGCCCTGAAAAAAGCCAAGATCGTTCATGAGGAATACCTGCCGACCAACACCACCGACTTCACGGCGGGTGCGCAACGCCTGATCGACAACCTCAAAGACAAGCCCGGCCGAAAAATCATTTTCATCATTTGGGCGGGTGCGGGTAACCCTTTCAAGATCGCAGACCTTGACCTCAAGCGCCATGGCATCGAAATCGCCACAGGGGGCAACATCCTTCCTGCAATGGCCAGCTACAAAAACTTCCCCGGCATGGAAGGGGCCACCTACTATTACTTCGGCATTCCCAAAAACCCCCTGAACGAAGCCATGGTGTCCATGCACTATTCCAAGTTCAAGAGCCCGCCCGACTTCTTCACCGCAGGGGGTTTCAGCGCGGCGATGGCCGTGGTCACCGCACTCAAGAAGACCAATGGCGATGCCAAGGCCAACACCCTCATCAAGGCCATGGAAGGCATGAGCTTTGACACGCCCAAAGGCCCCATGACCTTCCGCAAAGAAGATCACCAGGCCATGCAAAGCATGTATCACTTCAAGATCAAGGTGGACCCCGCATTCGCATGGGGTGTGCCCGAGTTGGTCCGCGAGATCAAACCTTCCGAAATGAACGTGCCCATTCGCAACAAACGTGATTGAGACGCAAGGGCTCACGGTCCGCTTTGGCGGCCATGTGGCGGTGAATGAGGTGTCATGCCGGTTTGAGCCCGGCACGCTCACCGCCATCGTTGGCCCCAATGGGGCTGGCAAGACCACTTACTTCAACCTCATCTCGGGGCAGATCCCAGCCTCATCGGGGCGGGTCTTGCTTGAAGGTCAAGACCTCACCCGCTGGAGCGCAGCACGCCGCACCCGAGCCGGCTTGGGCAGGGCTTTTCAGCTCACCAATTTGTTTCCCAACCTCACCGTGCAAGAAAACATCCGGCTGGCGATTCAGGCCCGTTGCAATGCGGGCATGAGCATCTGGCAGGTTTGGAGCGATCGCCAAGACCTGATTGACGAGGCCAAGCAAGTGCTGGAGCAAGTGTCGCTGCTTGAGAAAGCCGAGGTGCTGGCGGCCAGCTTGTCTCACGGCGATCAGCGCAAGCTCGAAGTGGGGGTGCTCATGGCGCTGGACCCCAAGGTCTACATGTTTGACGAACCCACCGCGGGCATGAGCGTGGACGAAGTGCCTGTTGTCCTCAACCTCATTCGGCGATTGAAGCAAGACGCCCGCAAAGTGATCTTGCTGGTCGAACACAAAATGGATGTGGTGCGCGAACTGGCCGACCGCATCGTGGTTTTGCACAACGGCGCTTGTGTGGCCGATGGCGATCCTGCCGAAGTCATGGCTTCAGAGGTGGTGCAACAAGCCTACATGGGCAAGGCGAGGGCCGAATGAGCGCGCCGTTGCCCTTGCTCAGCTTGCACGGTGTGCACACCCACATTGGGGCTTATCACATCCTCCACGGCGTCGACTTCGAGGTGCCCGAAGGGCAGATCACGCTTTTGCTGGGGCGCAATGGTGCAGGCAAGACCACCACTTTGCGCACCCTCATGGGCCTGTGGCGCGCGAGTGCGGGCCAAGTGCGCTTTGAGGGCCGTGAAGTTCAGACCTTGTCCACGCCAGAGTTGGCGGGCCTGGGCATCGCGTATGTGCCCGAGAACATGGGCATCTTTGCCGACCTCTCGGTGCGTGAAAACCTCTTGCTGGCCGCTCGCCATGCCCGCACGCTAGACGACATCGACACCGACAGGCTGGAGTGGATTTTTCGCCTGTTCCCCGCCATCAAAACATTTTGGCGTCACCCCGCCGGCAAGCTCTCTGGCGGACAAAAGCAGATGCTGGCCATGTCGCGCGCCATGGTGGAGCCGCGCCGCTTGTTGTTGGTCGACGAACCCAGCAAAGGCTTGGCGCCTGCCATGGTCAACAGCCTCATGGATGCCTTTGCCGAACTCAAAGCGGCTCGCACCACCATTTTGTTGGTGGAACAAAACATTCATTTCGCCCGCGAGTTGGGCGATCAGGCGGTGGTCATGGACGATGGCAAAGTGGTTCATGCGGGGCCCATGGCCGAATTGGTCGCTGACTCCGCGCTGCAAAAGCGGCTATTGGGTTTGTCCATGGGCGCAGAGGCAATGGGGGAGAGCAGGGCATGAATCCATTGCAATCGCGGTCTTTCGATTGGCGGCCTGTGGCGCTCGTGCCCTTGCTCGCGGTGCTGGTCTTGCCGCTGGTGGGTAGCACCTCAACCTGGCTCACGCTCACCGTTGCCGGTTTGGCCATGGGCATGATCATCTTCATCATTGCTTCAGGGCTCACCTTGGTCTTTGGCCTGATGGACGTGCTCAATTTTGGTCACGGTGTGTTCATCGCGTTGGGTGCGTTTGTGGCCACCAGTGTGATGGGCGGCTTGCAAGCCCAAACGCTGGTCAACGATGGATGGCTGAATGTGCTGGCCATGCTCTCAGCAATGGGTGTGGCCATGGCGGTGGCCGCCGCAGTCGGTTTGGCCTTCGAGCGGTTCATCGTCAGACCGGTCTACGGTCAGCACCTCAAGCAAATCCTCATCACCATGGGCGGCATGATCATTGGCGAGGAGTTGATCAAGGTGATCTGGGGCCCCGATCAAATTCCTTTGCCCTTGCCAGAGGCCTTCAAGGGCTCTTTGGTTTGGGCCGATTCTGTGGTCGAAAAGTTCAGAGTCTTTGCAGTGGGCGTGGGTGTTTTGGTGTTTGCGCTCATGGTTTGGGTGCTCAATCGCACCAAGATCGGTTTGCTGATCCGAGCCGGTGTTCAAGACCGAGAGATGGTGGAGTCACTGGGCTATCGCATCCGTCAGCTGTTCGTGGGCGTCTTTGTGGCGGGCAGCGCATTGGCGGGGCTGGGTGGCGTGATGTGGGGCCTGTACCAACAAAACGTGGTGGCCCAAATGGGCTCTCAGGTCAATGTGCTGATCTTCATCGTCATCATCATTGGGGGGCTTGGCTCCACGCTGGGTGCTTTGGTGGGCGCCGTGCTCGTGGGGCTGATGGCCAACTACACCGGCTACCTCTTTCCCAAGCTGGCTCTTTTTTCAAACATCGCCCTCATGGTCGCCATCTTGCTCTGGCGTCCACAAGGCGTGTATCCGGTGACCCAACGTTAAAGGCCTGCGCGAGATGAAACCCTGGTTCAACCGCTTACTCTCTGGCGACTGGCCGCGCAGCCGCTGGCTTGCTGCGGCCTTGTTGTTGACCTTGCTGGGCTTGGGACTTGCGCCATGGCTTTTCACCAGCGTGAAGGCCATCAACGTCGCCGCCAAGATCCTGATCTTTGTGGTCTTGGTGGCCAGCTACGACTTGTTGCTGGGCTACACCGGCATCGTCAGTTTTGCCCACACCCTCTTTTTTGGCATGGGGGCTTATGGCGTGGCCATCGCCATGACGGAGCAACCCAGCTGGGTCAACCTGGGCTTGGGCGTGCTGGTGTCGCTCATCTTGTCCATGGTGCTGGCTTTGCTCATCGGACTTTTTTCCTTGAGGGTACGAGCGATTTTTTTCGCCATGATCACTTTGGCCGTGGCCTCTGCATTCATGACATTGGCCTCGCAGTTGTCGGGCCTCACCGGAGGCGAGGACGGCCTGACCTTCAAATTGCCCCTGTGGCTGTCGCCCTCTTTCGAATGGGCCGATGAGCCCTTGGCCTTGCCCTGGGGCGAGGTCGAACTCAATGGCCGACTGCTCGCCTATTACCTGTTGTTTGTCACTGCCTTGGTTTTGTTCCTGGTGATGTTGCGTTGGGTGAATTCGCCCTTTGGTCGGGTCTTGCAGGCCATCCGCGAAAACGAATTCAGGGCCGAGGCGCTGGGCTATCCCATCGTGATCTACCGGACCCTGGCCAATGTGTTTTCTGCCCTCATGGCGACGCTGGCGGGTTGCATGCTGGCGATCTGGCTGCGCTACAACGGCCCCGACACTTCGCTGTCTTTTGAGATCATGCTCGACGTCTTGCTCATGGTCGTGATCGGGGGCATGGGCACTCTTTACGGTGCGGTCATCGGCAGCGGCCTTTTTTTACTGGCACAAAACTATTTGCAAGATGCCCTGGCTGCGCTGGCCCAACTCACCGCCCCCTGGCCGATCTTGTCGGCCCTGTTCACTCCTAACCGTTGGTTGCTCTGGTTGGGGCTCATGTTTGTGCTGTCCGTCTATCACTTTCCTTCAGGCATTGTGGGGGTCTTGCGTCAACGTCATCGTGACCGGCAAGCCCAAGCTCAGGCCGATTGATCAGGAGCCACGCCATGTTTCACGCCAACCCCCAATCGCGCTATTTGCAATGTGAAGAACGAGAGATTCATTTCATGGATTGGCCAGCCAATCCGCAAGTGAGCCCGCAAATCCCGGTTGTGGCGTGGCACGGCCTGGCCAGAACCGGGCGCGACATGGACGCATTGGCCCAGCACCTGAGCGCCAAAGGTCATCGCGTGATTTGCCCAGACACCATTGGCCGAGGTTTGTCGCAATGGAGCCCCAAGCCCGAGGCCGAATACTGCTTGGCCTTCTACACCCGCTTGGCAAAGTCCTTGCTCGATCAGTTGCAACTGCAAGAGGTGGCTTGGGTGGGCACTTCAATGGGCGGCGCTGTGGGCCTGCTTGCGGCAAGTGCAAGCCTCAAAGGGCGAATTCGCGCGCTGGTGCTCAACGACATGGGGCCAGAGATCGCGGCCTCTGCCGTCGAGCGCATCCGCACCTATGCGGGCAACCCTTCGGCTTTTGACACCGTGAGCGAACTTCAAACGTATTTCAGAACCGTTTACAAACCGTATGGCTGGTTGAGCGATGAGCAATGGACGCTGCTCACCGAAAGCTCAGTGCGCCGCTTGCCCGATGGTCGGGTCACGCCGCATTACGACCCCAAGATGGTCATGCAGTTCACCCATCACCCCGAAGACTACAACCTGTGGTTGGCCTTCGAGCAAGTGACAGTGCCCATGCTGTGTTTGCGGGGCGAGCACTCCGATTTGCTGTTGCGCGAGACCACGGCGCAAATGCCTGAGCGCAATCCGCTGGCGAAGGTGATAGAAGTGCCTGGCTGTGGCCATGCTCCGGCACTCAACGTGCCCGAGCATTTCAGTTGGATCGATGATTTTTTGCGGGGCTGATCACATCAGCAGGTGTTCGCCGGCGTTGTCGCCGCCCAGGATCACGTAGTTGACCTTGCGAATGTCCATGAGCTTGATGCCGCCTGCATAGCTGATGGAGCTTTGAACGTCTTGTTCCATTTCAATCAGCGTGTTGGCCAGTTTGCCCTTGATGGGTTCAAGAATGCGCTTACCCTCAACGTGCTTGTATTCGCCTTTGTTGAAGTCAGACGCCGAACCGTAATACTCTTTGAACAACTCGCCGTCGACTTCGACGGTTTTGCCGGGTGACTCTTCGTGACCGGCAAACAATGAGCCGATCATCACCATGCTGGCACCAAAGCGAACGCTCTTGGCGATGTCGCCGTGGCTGCGAATGCCGCCATCGGCAATGATGGGCTTGGTGGCAACGCGCGCGCACCATTTCAAGGCCGAGAGTTGCCAGCCGCCAGTGCCAAAACCGGTTTTGAGTTTGGTGATGCACACCTTGCCTGGGCCAACGCCCACTTTGGTGGCATCAGCGCCCCAGTTTTCAAGGTCGATCACGGCTTCGGGCGTGGCGACATTGCCTGCGATCACAAAAGCCTTGGGCAGCTTGTCTTTGATGTAGCCAATCATGTTTTTCACGCTGTCGGCGTGACCATGGGCAATGTCAATCGTGATGTATTCGGGGCTGAGGCCGGCTTTGACCAATTGGTCGACCGTGTCGTAGTCGGGTTGTTTGACGCCCAGGGAGATGGAGGCGTAAACGCCTTGGGCGTGCATGTCGCGAACCAGCTTGACGTTGTCGATGTCAAAGCGGTGCATCACATAGAAGTAACCGTTTTTGGCCATCCACACACAAATGGATTCGTCGACCACCGTTTTCATGTTCGCGGGAACAACGGGAAGACGGAATTTGCGGCCGCCCAATTCAACGCCAGCATCACACTCTGAACGGCTCTCCACGCGACACTTGCGGGGCAGCAAAAGAATGTTGTCGTAATCGAAGATTTCCATGTCCAAGCTCCAAAAAGAAGTTCACTGATTCCAAAGTGAGCGCTTGGCTTGGCCGGTTTGATGTTGAGGCATGGCCCACAACAAACCGGGCGCAAGAATCTTGGGCCCGGTGACCGATGATATCACCAGCCACTGACACCGAAGAACTCGCCGGCAAGCTTTCTAGAATGACGCCAATGCACGATTCACCACTATTGACTGGCCTCAACGAGGAGCAACGCCACGCGGTGCTATTGCCCGACACCCATGCGCTCATCCTGGCTGGCGCAGGTTCTGGGAAAACCCGAGTCCTGACCACCCGAATGGCTTGGTTGCTTCAAACCCACCGTTGCTCGCCCGGCGGCATCATGGCCGTGACCTTCACCAACAAGGCCGCTCGCGAAATGCTCACGCGCTTGCAGGCCATGCTGCCCCTCAATGTGCGCGGCATGTGGGTGGGGACCTTTCACGGCCTTTGCCATCGCATGTTGCGCGCGCACTGGAAGGCCGCGGGCTTGCCGCAAACCTTTCAGATCCTCGACACCCAAGACCAGCTCTCGGCCCTCAAGCGGGTTTACAAGGCCAACGGCATTGACGACGAACGCTTGCCAGTCAAGCAAACTCAGTGGTTCATCTCGGCGTGCAAAGAAGATGGCCTAAGGCCCGATGCAGTGGACGCACGCGATCCCGACACGCGCAAGCGGGTTGAGGCCTATGCGTTGTACGAGGCCCAATGCCAGCGCGAGGGTGTGGTTGACTTTGGCGAATTGATGCTGCGCTCTTACGAACTGTTGCGCGACAACACGGCATTGCGTGAACACTATCAACACCGTTTTGCCCACTTGTTGGTCGACGAATTTCAAGACACCAACCGGTTGCAATACGCTTGGCTCAAGCAGTTGTGTGGCCCAACGGCCAGCCTGTTTGCGGTGGGCGATGACGATCAAAGCATCTATGCCTTCCGGGGCGCCAGGGTGGGCAACATGGCCGACTTTGTTCGTGAATTTGAGGTCAAGCACACGATCAAGCTCGAACAGAATTACCGCAGCCACTCCAACATCCTCGACAGCGCCAATGCGTTGATTGGCCACAACAAGAATCGCTTGGGCAAAAACCTGCGCACCGATGCCGGTGCAGGCGAACCCGTGCGCGTGGTGGCTTTGTCCACCGACCTGGCTGAGGCCCAATGGCTGGTGGAAGAGATCCGTCACCTCATGCGCGAGGGCCGCGATGGCCTGGGCTCAACGGGCGTGAACCGACTCGATCAAATCGCGGTGCTCTACCGCAGCAATGCCCAAAGCCGTGTCATTGAAACTGCGCTCTTCAATGCAGCCATGCCGTATCGCGTCTATGGGGGCATGCGCTTTTTCGAGCGCGCTGAAATCAAGCACGCACTGGCCTACTTGCGCTTGCTCGACAACCCCGACGACGACACCAGTTTTTTGCGGGTGGTCAATTTCCCGCCGCGAGGCATAGGAGCCAGAAGCATCGAGTTGTTGCAAGATGCGGCGCGCGCTCAAGGCACGTCCTTGTCCAAAGCGGTGGCCGCTGTGGCCGGCGCGGCTGGCGCCAAGCTCAATGCCTTCATCGCTTTGCTCGATGTGATCCGCGAGGCTGGCCAGGGTCAGCCCCTTCGCCAATGGGTGGAGCTGGTGTTGCAACACGCTGGCTTGGTCGATCACTACCGCAAAGACCGCGAGGGCGAGGACCGCATCGAAAACTTGAACGAATTGGTGACGGCCGCCGAAAGCTTTGTGACCCAGGAGGGTTTTGGCAAACAGGCCCCGGGCAGTGAAGAGGCGCAATGGGTCAATCCCGACACGGGCGAGACCGAGTCGCCGCTGAGTGCTTTTTTGACCCATGCTGCGCTGGAGTCGGGCGACAACCAAGCCCAAGCCGGACAAGATGCCGTGCAGTTGATGACGGTGCACTCGGCCAAGGGCTTGGAGTTCGATGCAGTTTTCATCACCGGGCTGGAAGAGGCTTTGTTCCCCCACGAGAATTCGCTCAATGACCTCGATGGCCTGGAAGAGGAACGGCGTCTGATGTATGTGGCCATCACCAGAGCCCGCAAACGCCTCTACCTCAGTCACACCGAATCGCGGATGTTGCACGGCCAAACGCGCTATCACATCAGAAGCCGTTTTGTGGACGAGTTGCCCGAGTTCGCCATCAAGTGGATTCATCAAACCCATGCAGGTCATGGTGCATCGCATTGGTCTTCTGGCCGTTCGGGCACTAGCCCCAACACCAGTTGGGGCAGTGGGGCCAGTGGGGCTTGGGGTCAAGCACAGCCCGCGTTCACCTCAGCTGCGGCGGTGTCGCAACCCAAGGCCGAAGCGGAGAACCGCCATGCTTGGCTCAGACAAGGCTTGCAGGTTTTTCACACCAAGTTTGGTGAGGGCACGGTGCTGGCCGTTGAGGGTCTGAATGACGATGCCAGGGCGCAAATCAATTTCAGCCGACATGGGGTCAAGTGGTTGGCCTTGTCGGTGGCCAAGCTCACGCCGATTGCCTGATCAGGCTTGCAAATCCAGCTTGGGCTCAAAGCAGGCCACGTAGCTGAAGTAGCTGGAGGTGAAGAACATGGCGGCCAGCAACATCAGCGCGGGCGTGAGCGTCAAGCCCGAGGCCTCACCCAAGTCGAACAAGCTCAGCAGGGTGATCAAAGCAAAAATCACCAGCAAGACCAGCAAGACCCAGCACAGCAGGTAGACCAAAAAGGCCTTCCAATTGGAAAGGCAGGCCATCAGGCTGAAGAACAGACTTTTGACAACCGGCACGCCGTGCCAATGCACCAAAGCCGGTGCGTGCCAAAACATGGCCGACACGGGGATGTAGCACAGCGTGGCCATCCACACGGCCGATTCAAAGGCGGACGATTGAACCAGTTCGGGGGTGATTTGGCCGCCAAAGAGGTAAAGCGCGGCGAATTGACCGTCATCGATCAAGGCCGACAAACCCAACACACCGGCAAAGAAAAACAGGTAGGCCAGACCCAGACGAATCATGGTGTTGCGGCGTTCGGTGCCGCTGCGAAACGCACTCAGCAAGATGCTGGGCATGGGGAACTGGCCTTGGTGGGCATGGCGCGTGGCGGCCATCAAGCCCAAGCTGAAAGCGGGAATGAAAACAATGGCCAGCAGATTGCCCACCTTGGGAATGAACGCAAACAGCGAGGTGAAGATGATGAACATCAAAAACAGGCCACCCAGCGCGAAAGGCTGACGCCAGAAAGTGCGAACACCCATTCGGACCCAATTTGCGCCTTCTGAGGCGGGAACCACATTCAGTTTCATGAAGTCATTGTCACCGGGTGGTGAATGCGTTGGAGGATGACCCGCTCGAAGTGCTTAGGATCGTGGGGTTTAAGCAAACTGGCTTCGCGTGGCAGGTGGAAGTCCCAGAGGCGTGAGGTCCAAAACCGCAAGGCCGCAGCGCGCAACATGGGGTTGAACAAGGACCGCTCGGCGGCTGTGAGGGGACGTTCCTGCTGATAGGACTGCAAAAAGGCCTTCAGGCGCTCGGCATCCCATTCGCCAGTGGCCAAGTCGATGCACCAATCGTTGAGGCACACGCACAGGTCGAACAGCCAGGCATCGTTGCCCGCAAAGTAAAAGTCAAAGATGCCGCACAAGACTTCACCGTCAAACATCACGTTGTCGCGGAAGAGGTCGGCGTGAACCGGACCCCGGGGCAAGGCCGCATAGGCAGAGAGGCTGGCGATGTGGTTTTGAAAGGCGAGTTCTTGGCCGATCAACTGGCGTTGTTCGTCGTTCAAGTGGGGCAGGATCACTGGAATGGTGTCGTTCCACCAAGACAGGCCGCGCAAATTGGGTTGAAAGGCATCAAAGCTTTCGGCTGCCATGTGCATCTTCGCCAGCCATTGCCCCATTTGGCGGCAATGGGCGACCTGGGGCTTGAGCTGGGGTTGCCCCACCAGTTTGTCGACCACCGCAGCGGGTTTGCCCGCCAGCGTGAGCAAGATGTTGCCTTTTACATCGGCATGGGGAGCCGGCACAGGAATGCCTTTTCCAGCCAGCCAGCGCATGAGCTCAAGGTAGTAGGGCAGCTCGGCGTGGCTGAGCCGCTCAAACAAGGTGAGGACGAATTCACCCTGGCTGGTGTTCAGGAAATAGTTGGTGTTTTCAATGCCACCCTGAATGCCGGTGAGGCTTTCAAGCGCTCCTAGCGGCATGTGGGTGAGCAAATCGTCGACTTGGTCGTTGCTGACTTCGGTGTAAACGGCCATGGGGAGTGTTCTGGCAAGGGAAACGCATTGTAGGTCGAGGCACAATCGCCCCATGCAAGACTCTGCCCCCATGCTGCTTTTGGTCGATGGCTCCAGCTATCTCTACCGTGCGTTCCACGCCATGCCCGATTTGCGCGCGGTGCCGGGCGATCCCAACAGCGCGCCCACGGGGGCGTTGCGCGGCATCATCAACATGCTGCAAAGCCTGCGCAAGGAATACCCCAGCGGGCACTTGGCCTGTGTGTTTGACGCGCCGGGGCCGACTTTTCGCGATGCCATGTACACCGAATACAAGGCCAACCGATCTCCCATGCCCGACGACTTGAGGGTTCAGATCGAACCCATTCACGAGGTGGTTCGCTTGCTGGGTTGGCCCTTGTTGCAAGTGCCCGATGTGGAGGCCGACGATGTGATCGGCACACTGGCGCGGCGTGCGGCCGATAAAGGCTGGCGTGTGTTGATCTCCAGTGGCGACAAAGACCTGAGCCAGCTGGTTGACGAGCGCATCACCATCATCGACACCATGAACGGCAAGGTTCGCGATGTGCCCGGCGTGACGGCTGAATTTGGCGTGCCACCGACTCAGATGATCGACTTCCAAGCTTTGGTGGGCGATGTGGTGGACAACGTGCCCGGCGTGAGCAAGGTGGGGCCCAAGACAGCGGCCAAGTGGTTGCAGACGCATGGCTCGCTGCAAGCCATCATGGCCAATGCCAACGAGATTGGCGGTGTGGTCGGCGAAAACTTGCGCAAAGCGCTCGACTGGTTGCCCACGGCTCGCCAGCTCGTGACCATCAAAACCGATTGCGATTTGAGCGCCAATGTGGCGGGGTGGCCCGATTTAGAGGCCTTGAAATCCGAAGCGCCCAAGCTCGATGCCCTGACCGAGTTTGCTCAACGCTTTGGCTTTCGCGGACTGATGAAGTCTTTGCAGGCGGGCGGGGAAACCACTGCTGGCGGGTCAGGCGCTTCTGGGCGAAGCCAAAGTTCGCCCAGATCCGCATCACCTGCTGTGGCGCAAGACGAGAACCACCCGCCACCTCCTCAGGTTGAGCTCAAGGTGGAGCAAGTCACCGATGCCGCCACCTGGGCGCAATGGTTGGAGCGGATCAACCAAGCGCAACTCGTGGCGCTGGACACCGAAACCACCAGCCTCGACGCCATGCAGGCCCAACTGGTGGGCATCAGCTTGTGCGTGAGCCCAGAGTTGGCCGCCTATGTGCCCTTGGCGCACGAGGGCTTGGGCAGCGACCATCAACTGCCCATGGCTCAGGTTTTGGCCGACCTCAAACCTTGGCTGGAGAACCCGAACGCCCACAAGCTGGGTCAGCACGTCAAGTACGACCAGCATGTCTTTGCCAATCACGGCATCACCGTCAAGGGCTATGTGCACGACACCTTGCTGCAAAGCTATGTGCTTGAAGTCCATTTGGCCCACAGCCTGGAGGCCTTGGCCCTGCGCCATTTGCATCAAGAAGGCTTGAGCTACGAGGACGTGTGCGGCAAGGGGGCCAAGCAAATCCCGTTTGCTCAGGTGGATGTCGATGTGGCTGCACGCTACAGCGGTGAAGACGCAAGCTTCACCCTTCAGGTTCATCGGGTGCTGTGGCCCCGATTGCAAGCTCAACCTGGCTTGCTTCGCATTTATGAGTTGGAGATCGCCAGCAGCGGGGTTTTGTTCACCATGGAGCGCAACGGTGTTTGTGTCGATGCCACCACGCTGATGACCCAAAGCCACGATTTGGGTCAACGCATCATGGAGCTGGAGCGGCAGGCGCACGAACTTGCAGGTCAATCCTTCAACCTCGCCAGCCCCAAGCAGTTGGGCGAAATCTTTTTTGACCTTTTGAAACTGCCCGTCATCAAAAAGACGGCGACTGGCGCGCGCAGCACCGACGAAGAGGTGCTTGAAAAATTGGCCGAAGACTATCCCTTGCCCGCCAAGGTGCTCGAATACCGCTCGCTGGCCAAACTCAAGAACACCTACACCGACAAATTGGCCACGCTGGCTCACCCGATCACAGGCCGTGTACACACCCACTATGCCCAGGCGGTGGCGGTCACAGGGCGTTTGTCGAGCAATGAGCCGAATCTGCAAAACATCCCCATTCGCACGCCAGAAGGGCGCAAGGTCAGGGAAGCCTTTGTGGCTCCCGAGGGCCATCTTTTGGCGAGCGCCGATTACAGCCAGATTGAGCTGCGCATCATGGCCCACATCAGCCAAGACGCGGCACTGATTGCGGCCTTCCAACAAGGGCTGGATGTGCACCGGGCCACCGCTGCCGAGGTCTTTGGGCTTGAGCCATCGGCGGTGTCGTCCGAGCAGCGCCGCTACGCCAAGGTCATCAACTTCGGCTTGATCTACGGCATGAGCGCATTTGGTTTGGCCAAGGCCTTGGGCATAGACCAGTCGGCGGCCAAGGCTTACATCGACCGTTACTTTCAGCGCTTTTCGGGCGTCAAGGCCTACATGGACGACATCCGCGAATTGGCCCGAGAACAAGGCTACGTGGAGACCGCCTTTGGCCGCAGGCTTTATTTGCCCGACATTCGCGCCAACGGCCCAAGGCGGGCCGCAGCAGAGCGTGCCGCCATCAATGCCCCCATGCAAGGAACCGCCGCTGACCTCATCAAGATGAGCATGGTGAGCGTGCAACAACAACTCGATGCCTTGCAAAGTCCGGTGAAGATGATCATGCAGGTGCACGACGAACTGGTTTTCGAGTTGCCGATTTCCCATGCCGATTGGGTGCGCACAGAAGTCCCTCGCCTCATGGCCGAGGTGGCCAGCCTGCGAGTGCCCTTGGTGGCCGAAGTGGGCCTGGGGCCCAATTGGGAACAGGCCCACTGAGGGTATTGCTTTGTGACAACATGGTTCACCTTTTTTATTTGCAGTAGGTGACACATGAACGATTGGATCAACGACTCCCATGCCTTGCTGGATGTGCCTGCAGGGACTTCTTCAGTCAAGCTCAACCGCCGTGGACTTCTCAAATCCAGCTTGGGCGTGGGCTATGCGCTCGCTGCCATGCCAGTCATGGCTCAAACCGCAATCAAAACCGACGCCCAAGGCTTGGAAGCCGGCGAAGTCATGGTCAAGGTCGGTGGTGATCAATTGCCGGTCTATCGCGCTCGGCCTGCGCAAGCCAAAAATGCGCCGGTGGTGCTGGTGGTCTCGGAAATTTTTGGCGTCCACGAATACATTGCCGATGTCGCTCGCCGATTGGCCAAAGCGGGTTACTACGCCATTGCCCCCGATCTGTTTTTCAGACAAGGTGACCCCAGTGCTTACGGCGAGATTGCCAAGCTCAATGCCGAGGTGATCAGCAAAGTGCCCGATGCCCAGGTCATGGGCGACCTGGACGCCTGTGTGGCGTTTGCGGGCTCAGAAGGCGCTGCGACCGACCGTTTGGCCATCACTGGTTTTTGCTGGGGCGGGCGCATCACTTGGCTTTATGCCGCGCACCAACCCAAGCTCAAAACCGCAGTGGCTTGGTATGGCCGCCTTGTCGGTCAAACCAACCCCTTGCAACCGGCCCACCCTTTGGAGTTGGCCTCCAAAGTCAAGGTGCCGGTGCTGGGCCTCTACGGTGGCGACGATGCGGGCATCCCTGTCAGCACCGTCGAGAGCATGAAACAGGCTTTGGCCAAAGTGTCGGGCCCTGCCAGCCAATCCGAATTTGTGGTTTATCCTCTAGCCCCCCATGCTTTTCATGCAGACTATCGACCCACGTACAGGGCCGATGCCGCAAACGATGGATGGCAAAGGTTGTTGAACTGGTTCAAAAAACACGGCGTGTAAAGGTCTTTCTCATGTTTCAAGTGTTGCTGGGCACAGCGCTCAGCGGTTTAGGCAGTGTGCTCATTGCCGCATGGCTCACCCAAGCCTTGCTGACGCGCTGGAGTCGAGCCCTGCTGAGCCTGGCCGCAGGCGCTTTGCTGTCCACAGCACTCATGCATTTGTTGCCCGAGGCGTTCGAGTCGGGCATGGATGTGCATGAACTTTTTGGGACCTTGCTGGCGGGGTTGGTGTTCTTCTTCTTGCTCGACAAAGCTGAGCTTTGGCACCATGGGCATGAACACCACCACGGCCATGCCGAAGCCGCCGAAGGGCAACATGAACACGCCCACACCCACGCCCACACTCACGCCCACGACCATGATCACGGCACAGGCAGGGCGGGCAGTTGGTCGGTGCTGTTTGGCGACAGCATCCATGCATTTGGCGACGGCATCTTGGTTGCAGCGGCTTTTTTGATTGAACCGGCTTTGGGTTGGGCCGCCAGCGTGGCGGTGCTGGCCCACGAGGTACCTCATCACATCGGTGATCTGGTGGTGCTCCAGCAAAACGGCCAAGACCGTTCCAGCGCTTTGATCCGTTTGTGCCTTGCGGGTTCAGTCACCGTGTTGGGTGGGTTTTTGGGCTACGGTTTCATTGAAGGCCAGGAAGACTGGTTGCCCTATCTCGTGGTACTTGCCAGCAGCAGTTACATCTACGTGTCACTGGCCGATTTGATCCCACAGCTTCAGCAGCGGCTCACTGCCAGTGAAACCTTGGTGCAGATCGTAGCGCTCATCACAGGCATCGCTTTGGTGAGTTTCACTGCAGGTCTGATGCACGGCGCGCACTGAAGGGGCAAGGGGGCTGACTCAGGTGCCTTCGCCTTTGGCACAAGGCAAGCCCGGCGTGTTGCACCACTCGCTCCAGCTGCCCGGATAAAGCCGACTGCGACCCAGCCCCGCCACTTCCATTGCCAGAAGATTGGGAATGGCGCTGATGCCACTGCCACATTGATGGATCACGGTCTCGGGCGACTGACCATCGAGCAAGGCTTGGAACTCTTGGCGCAAGACCTCTGGTGACTTGAACAAACCGTTTTCTTGCAAATTGAGGTTGAAAGGGCGATTGCGCGCGCCGGGGATGTGTCCAGCCACGGGGTCCAAGGGCTCGGTTTCGCCCAAGTAACGCGGACGGGCCCGTGCATCGATGATGACTGGCCCTTTGCCCAAGGTCTCAGCCACTTCTTGGGTGCTGAGCCAGTTCACACACGAGGGGCGCAATTCGAAATGACAAGGAGAGGGCGCAACTGCTGGGCCCGACTCAACCGGTAAGCCCTCTTTCTGCCAGGCGGCGAGTCCACCGTCGAGCACGGCCACAGCTTCATGTCCGCACCACTTGAGCAACCACCACAGGCGGGCGCAGTAATTCGCTTGCTGCTGGTCGTACACCACCACTTGGGTTTGAGCGTCCACGCCGTGTCGGCCCATCCATTCGGCCACGCGCTCACGCGGGGGTAAAGGATGACGGCCTGCATTGATGCCATCGGCCTTGGTGCCACACAAATCACCTTGCACGTCGGCATATTGGGCACTGGGTAAGTGGTGCTGCTCAAACATCTGCAAGCCAAGCGGTGGGTTCATGAGATCGCCACTGCAATCGAACACCCGAACGCGGGTCGAACTGTGTTGAAGGGCTTGCAATTGCTGAACTGAAATCAGGGTTTGATGCATGAATGGCCTCGGAGGTCGGTGGATTTATGGTTTGAAGAGTCGATGACGCAGCACACTGGAAATGATGCCACTGGCCACAATCACGGCCATGCCAACCCAGCCCAGCAAGGGGATGTCCTCACCAAACCAAAGCCAGCCAAAGACTGCAGCGTAAATGATGCCTGAATACTGAAGATTGGCCACCAGCAAGGTGGCCCCTTTGGAATAAGCGCGGGTCATGCAAAGTTGACCCAGCGAGGCCAGCAAGCCAACGGGCAATAACCACAGGCTGTGCCAGCCCGCCCAGGCTGAAAATCCGTTGATTGCAACGCCGCCCAAACCGCCGACCACCGTGCCCACGGAAAACCAAAAGACGGTGCGCTCCTCGGGTTCACCCACTTCTGCCAACGATTTGACTTGCAAATAGGCAAAGGCCGCCACAAACCCGGACATCAATCCAATGAGGCCCGCGAAAGCTTGATTGGCCTCTATGGTGGGGCGCAACACCATGAGCGCGCCCGAAAACCCTGCCAGCACGGCCAGCAACATGGGCACTTGCTTTTGCCAGGCTGTGGCGGGGCGCATCACCATCGCGCCACCTACCACGATGGCGCCAACCCAAACGCTGCTCATGTAATTGAGTGTGGTGGCAGTGGCCAAGGGCAGGTGAACAATCGCGTAAAACCAAGCGGCCAATGAGATCACGCCGACAAAGCTGCGCCAAGCGTGCATGCCCACACGGCGAGTTTTGAGCGAGATGCCTTTAACCTGGGCCAGAGAGCCCATGAAGAGGGCGCTGACCACGCCTCGGTAAAGCACCAGCTCAGAGGCGTTGAAGTGACTGGAGGCTTCCTTGGCGCACACCCCCATCAGGGTGAACAGCAACCCGGCCAGCAACATCCATGCTGCAGCCATGGATCAAAGGCTCATCTTGGCGCGATACCACTCGTGAAAATGCTGCATGCCATCTTCCATGGGGCTTTGATAGGGGCCCACTTCGTTGTCGCCCCGCTTCATCAGGGCCAAACGGCCTGCGTCCATGCGTTCGGCGATTTCGTCGTCTTCAATGCACGTCTCCATGTAGGCCGCGCGCTGGGCCTCAATGAATTCGGGTTCAAAGGCAACAATTTCTTCTGGGTAGAAGAAGGACACCATGTTCAAGGTCTCGTTGACCGACACCGGATGCAAGGTCGACACCGTCAACACATGCGGATACCACTCCACCATGATGTGGGGGTAATAGGTCAACCAGATGGCGCCTTGCTTGGGGGCCTGCCCGTTGCGGTAATTGAGCAAGGCTTGGTGCCAGCGTTCGTACACCGGGCTACCTGAGCGCTTGAGCTCGTTGGCCACCCCAACGGTCTGCACCGAAAACTCGTTGTCGAACTGCCAGGACAAATCCTCGCAGGTGACGAAGTTGCCAAGACCGGGGTGGAAAGGCCCTACGTGGTAGTCCTCCAGATAGACCTCGATGAAGGTTTTCCAGTTGTAGTTGCAGGTGTGCAGCTCAACGTGACCCTGGGCAAAACCGTCAAAGTTCAAATCGTTGGCGACCTTCATGTGAGACAGATCAGCCCTCACATCGCGTCCGTTGACCTCGAACAGCAAACCGTTCCATTCCTGCAAGGGATAGGTTTTGAGGTTCAGACAGGGGTCTTGGGCAAAGTGGGGCGCGCCCAGCAGTTGGCCCTGCTGAGAGTAGGTCCAGCGGTGCAAAGGGCAAACAATGTTGCCGCCCATGCCCAGTGCGGGATCTTTGAGGTTGCCTTTGCCTTTGAGCATCACCGCCTGACGGTGGCGGCAAACATTGGAGACCAAGATGACACCTTGCTCAGTGCGGACCAGAGCGCGGCCCTCGTTTTCTTGGGGCAAGGCATAAAAATCGCCAACCTCGGGCACTGAGGCCGAATGGCCCACGTAGACCGGACCCGTTTTAAAAAGGGTGTCCAGCTCGCGCCGAAACAAATCGGCATCGAAATAACTGTGAACGGGAAGTTGGCTGCGAGCCTGCTGCAGTTGAAGACTTAAATCAGACATGACTGAACCTGACCTAAAGACTCCCCACAGGGAGGTGACAAGAAAGCCCGGGGGTTCCGGGCCGTGGAGCGGGGGATTCTACCCTCGCCGTTTTGGCCCTACGCAAACCCCGGAATGACCCTTTTAGGGGCGAAAAAGCCTAGGGTTTTACCCGCCTAGAATGCCGAAATGACCCAAGCCCAAGACCCCACTTTGCCCGTTCCAGCTTCCTATGAAGACGCGGCGCAGGAGCTCGAACAACTCGTTGAGCGCATGGAATCCAACCAATTGCCGCTGGAAGAGTTGCTGGCCGGCTATCAAAGGGGCCAATACTTGCTGGACTTTTGCCGTGAGCGTTTGGCCGAAGTGGAAGTCCATTTGCAAAAGTTGGACGAGGACCGCAGCAAAGGGGCCAAGTCGTGAACGCCATGGGTTTTGCCGATTGGCAGAACCACGAGTTGGCCCGCATCGAGGCTGCTTTGGTGCAGGCTTTGTCGGCCAAAGAGCCCGCAGACCTGATGGCCGCCATGCGCCATGCGGTGCTCGATGGTGGCAAACGGCTCAGGCCTTTGTTGGTCTTGGCCACTGCCCAGGCGGTACTTGGAGCGAAAAACGCCTCATCCACGCCACCCAAGGCCTGGGCCGATCAAGCGGCTTTGGCTGCGGCCTGTGCGGTTGAACTCATTCATGCGTATTCGCTGGTTCACGACGACATGCCTTGCATGGACAACGATGTCCTCAGGCGGGGCAAGCCCACAGTCCACGTGGCTTTTGGCGAAGCCACGGCCTTGCTGGCCGGAGATGCCTTGCAAACCTTGGCCTTTGAAATCCTTTCCGATGCCCAAGCCGGTGTGCCCGCTCAAGTCCGAATCGATTGCGTGCGCGAGCTGTCGCTGGCCTCGGGCCACATGGGCATGGCTGGAGGTCAGGCCATCGATTTGGCCAGTGTGGGCCTTCACATCGATGCCCCACGATTGAAGCGCATGCACGACCTCAAAACAGGCGCTTTGCTCAGGGCCAGCGTGGCCATGGGGGCAATTTGTGCAGAGGCTCCAGCCCAAGAACGTGAGTGCTTGGCCCAATGGGGAGCCGCTTTGGGCTATGCCTTTCAGGTGGTGGACGACATCCTGGACGTCACTTCGACCACCGACGTGTTGGGCAAGACCGCTGGCAAGGACGAGGCCAACGAAAAGCCCACCGTGGTCAGCATGATGGGGCTGGAGTCGGCCCGGGCGCTGGCCAAGGATTTGCACGGTCAGGCCCATGCGGCCCTCAATCAACTCCAGTTGGCAAAGGGTCATCACCTGGCCACGATCACCGATTGGGTGATCCACCGAATAAACTAAACCCCCTCATGAACGCCGCTTTGTTGTCTGCCATTGAATCACCGGCCGATGTGCGCCGACTCTCACGCGATCAGCTCAAGCAGCTTGCGCGTGAGTTGCGTGAACACGTCTTGCACAGCGTGGCCAAAACAGGCGGGCACCTGAGTTCCAACTTGGGCACGGTCGAGCTCACGGTTGCTTTGCACCACGTGTTTCACACGCCCGATGACCGCATCGTTTGGGACGTGGGTCATCAGACCTATCCTCACAAAATCCTCACTGGGCGACGTGACCTCATGCCGGGTTTGCGCCAGCTGGGTGGCATCAGCGGTTTTCCACGCCGGGAAGAAAGCCCCTACGACGCGTTTGGAACCGCTCATTCCTCCACCAGCATCTCTGCTGCGCTGGGCATGGCGGTGGCCGCTCGCCAAATGGGCATTGATCGCCATTGCATTGCCGTGATTGGTGATGGTGCGATGACCGCCGGCATGGCTTTTGAGGCCATGAACAACGCTGGCGTGACCGATGCCAACTTG
>JACCDO011051816.1_pt1 | contig 21434 bp, 16 predicted proteins | sample 7446101 | NCBI WGS metagenome assembly JACCDO01 (sample SAMN15323440, study PRJNA562643) | freshwater metagenome | isolation source: river surface water | place: USA:Blue River Watershed | collected 2017-08-16
ATGTATCTTTAAAACTATTATTACAAAATTCACATGTTTTCATTTTGTTTATTTATTATTTATGTAATTAAAGTTTTTTTAAATTTAAATATTAAAAAAACTTTTATGAAAAGGATTCGTAATATAATTCTGTATCAAAATTATTTACTTTGTAATCATAAGTTTGAATAATTTTTATTAAATTAAAACTACCACAGCTTATTATACAATTCTTTTCTTTTAAAACTAAATGTGTTGTAAGTAAACTTATAACAGATGGTTTATAATAAAATATATTTAATTTATCGTAAAAATTTGTATTAATGTCATCCGCATATTCAAGATCGTGACCTGTTATATAAATATTAATATTAATTTTGTTACTTAGATTCATAAAATATTTTTCAAAACTTCTTATTAAATATTGATTGTTTACTATCCAAATAAAATTAACTTTTTTAAGTTTATTTAAGTTATTTGATTTAATTTTAGAATTTAAATCTTTTATTATACTAATTAAAGGGGTAATTCCAATTCCTCCACAAAAAAGTATTATATTACCATATTTGTTATTTCTATAATATTTAGAAAAATTTGTACCGTAAGGTCCTTGAATATATATTTTAGATTCTGAAAGCATATTATGTTCATTTATAACATTTTTTAATTTATGAGTCCAACTATTTTTACCATTATCTTTTGCACAAAATGATAACGTATTTTTATCATTAATAATTAAACTTAAGGGATGCCATTGATATTTTGATATATCATTATAAAAACATAATAAGAAATAACATCCAGGAAAGGTTTTTATATTTTTTAATAAAGTTATTTCTATAAAAATAGAAGATGTTTTACTATAACCAGTATTTTTTATTCTAGAATATATAGGAGACCTCATAAAATATATTCTTAAAAATATATCAGTGATATATAATAATATAGATGGTAATATATAGTAAAAAGTAGAAGCATAATGTAGTGTTCCAAAAATAATACCTAAAGAACTTAATATTCTATGAGAATAATAAAAAAGTTCAAAACAATTTTTTCTAATTAAATAAAACGAAATTAATGTACAAAATATAAAACAGATAGTTGATATAAGTCCAAATATAGGTGAACCACCTGTAGTTTGATTTATTAATATAATAAAAAAACTTGAATCTATTTTAATTAAAGAATAAATAAATTTTATTAAAACAGAAATAAAACATAAGATACCAATTATTTTATGAGTATAAATAATATCATTATAAGAAATATCAAATAATAAAACCCAAAAACTATTTCTAGTAATTGGAAGAAAAACAGATGCTAAATTTAAAGATATCCATGCTCCAAGTCTTGATAATATTTCACTTTTATTCGTGTTATAAAAAGTGTATATTAATATGGATAACCACCATAAAATATAAGAACATAAAAATAATAAGTTCCCAAGTTTAAATGCATTTTTTAATATTAATACATCTTTATTTAAAAATGTAAAATAATGGTCATAATTTTTAATTATAATACACAAAATTATATATAATGTTATAATCGAATAATAAATAATAGCTAATATATATTCTTTCATTCTAGTAAAACTATAACAGTCGAAAAAAAATATTGTTTTATTATTGTTTTTTACATCTTCTTTATCTATATCAGAATCAATATCAGAATCAATATCAGAATCGATATCAGAATCAATATCGGATTCAATATCATTTGTAATGTTTGAGTCAGTTGTTATATTCGTACAATGAGTTATGTTTATAGAATTTATTGAAATATCAACTGTAGAATTAGTATGATTATTTTTATTTTTATTTTTATTCTTTTTAAATTTTTTATCTAATTTCCTTGTTTGAATGTTTGTATTTGTAATATAAATATCTGTATAACTTGTCTCGTTATTTATTTTTTTAATGTCATTTGTATATTCAAAAGTATTAGTTAAATATAAAAAACATGAAAAAGATAAAAAATATAGGTAAAAAAATATTGTTTTCATATATAGTTGTAATTAAATTTTAAATTATAATTATAATATAAAATTAACATATAATTATAAGATAATCATAATATAATTATATGTTAGTTTTAAATAAAAAAAAATATATTAGTAATAAATAAATGAAAGTTGAAAATATACTTATGGATAAAACTATAAATAATGTAATTTATACAATTTCTACAGTTGAATTAGTAGAAAATGGTTCTACCGGGCCTACTGGTGCAAATGGTCAGAATGGAATACAAGGAGCAACTGGGTCTACTGGTGCAAATGGTCAAAATGGAATGCAAGGTTCTACTGGCCCCACAGGATATATTGGAGAAAAAGGACAGGATGGTTCACTGTCAAATACTGGTGCAACTGGGTCAATTGGTATTACCGGGCCTACTGGTTCAAAAGGCCGGGATGGTTCATCATTAAATACTGGTCCAACTGGTCCTACTGGACCAACTGGTGCAAAAGGACACGATGGTTTATCATTAAATACTGGTGCAACTGGACCAACCGGATCCTCTGGTGAAAAAGGACAGGACGGTTTATTATTAAATACTGGTCCTACCGGACCTACTGGTGTAAAAGGGCAGGATGCCTCATCGTTAAATACTGGTGCAACTGGACCAACTGGTTTTTCGGCAACAGGAATTCCTACTGGTGAAAATTATGGAGATTATTTATTTTGGAATTTACAATCACAATCTTGGGAAGTTGGAAGCGATAAAGTAACTATTGGAAGTAATTCTGGTACTACAGATAAACAACCATTTTCTATATCTATTGGAAATTTGGCAGGATCAGTAACTCAAGCTACAGGAGCAATTTCTATAGGTGCGAATTCTGGGCAAACTAATCAAAAAAAAGGTGCGATTGCTATAGGATATGGTGCAGGATATAATAATCAAGGAGAAACTACAGTCTCTATAGGTACACAATCTGGATATACAACACCAGGAAATTCTTCTATATCTGTTGGGTTTATTTCTGGTTTCCATAATAAAGGAGAAAATTCTATATCAATTGGAAATAATTCAGGATATACAAACCAAGGAGTGAATGCGATTGCAATCGGGAATTTTGCTGGTTATGAAAATCAAACAGAAAGTTCTATATCTATTGGTGAAAATTCTGGTAAATATTCTCAAGATTCTAGAGTAATTGCTATAGGTTCTAATGCTGGACAATCTGGACAAAGAATACAAGGAATTTCTATAGGTACATATGCAGGAAATAAAAATCAATCAGACGCATCTGTTGCTATTGGATATCAAGCAGGTGCCGTTAATCAAGGTACATATTCTCTAGCAATAGGATACAAATCTGGGAGTAAAAATCTACCAGATAGAACTATTTGTATTAACGCAAGCGGGTCAGAATTTAGTCCATCTGCTACAGGTTTTTATGTAAATCCTATAACAACAAGTGCAACTGGATCTAATTACCAATTATATCAAATAATAGGTGAAGAGGGAGAACAACCTACAAATGAAATTGTATGTTTAGATTTGTCATTATCTTTAAGCCCTGATGAAGAAATGCAGAAGTTGAAAGAACAAAATAACATTTCACTAAATAAAATACAAAAATTAGAAGATAAATTAAATATATTTAGAGAACAAAATAAATTTTTAATGTGTGAATTAAAAAATTTAAAAAATCTTTGCAAAAATATGTTTTAAAATATAAAAAAAAATATTGGTAAGAATAAATGAAGATTGAAAATATATTTATGGATGAAACTGTAAATAATGTGATTTACACAATTTCGACAGTTGGAATAGTTGAAAATGGTTCAACAGGACCTACTGGAGCAAATGGTGCAAAAGGGCAGGATGGAATACAGGGTCCCACAGGACCTACTGGTTTAAATGGACAAAATGGAATACAGGGTCCTACCGGACCTACTGGAGAAAAAGGAGAGGCTGGTACAACTTCAAATACTGGTGCAACTGGACCTATTGGACCTACAGGTCCTACTGGTGCAAAAGGACAGGATGGTTTACCTTCAACTATTGGTGCAACTGGTCCAATAGGTCCAACTGGTGAAAAAGGTCAGGATGGCTCATCTTCAAATACTGGTGCAACTGGTCCAATAGGTCCAACTGGAGCAAAGGGGCAGGATGGTACAAGTTCAAATACTGGTGCAACTGGTCCAACTGGTGCAAAAGGATATGATGGTTTACCTTCAAATACTGGTGCAACTGGACCAACTGGTGCAAAAGGAGAAGGAATTCCTAGTGGTGAAAAATACGGAGATTATTTATTTTGGAATTCACAATCGCAATCTTGGGAAGTTGGAGGCGATAAAGTAACTATTGGAAGTAATTCTGGTATGACAAATAAACAACCATTATCTATATCTATTGGAAATCTAGCAGGTTCAGTAGATCAAGGTATGGGAGCAATTGCTATAGGTGCTAATTCTGGTGAAATTGGACAAAAATTAGGTGCGATATCAATAGGTTATTTATCTGGACATTCAGGCCAAAATAAACATTCAATAGCTATTGGTAATAATGCAGGTGTTGAAAATCAAGGAGAAAATAGTATTGCATTAGGTACCACTTCTGGATATTTTAATCAAGGTACAGGTGCAATTGCTATTGGAAATAATGCTGGAGTCACAAGTCAAGGAATAAATGCAATTGCTATAGGAAATAATACCGGTTATAATCAAGGTACTGGTTCTATTTCAATTGGTTTAAACGCAGGATCAGGTACTGATGGTGGTTCTTATTTACCTCAATTAGAATATTGTATTGCTATTGGAGAAGATTCTGGAAGAATTAACCAAAAATCAGAAGCAATTGCAATAGGATACTCGGCAGGTTATAGTGACCAAGGTAAAGGCTCCGTTGCTATAGGTACCAGTGCAGGTAGTATGTCTCTAGGAGATTATTCTATTGCGATAGGATATAATTCTGGACACTCATCTTTACCTTCAAATTCAATTTGTATAAATGCCATAGAGGGTGGTTTTAGTCCAGTAACCCAAGGGTTTTTTGTGAATCCTATAAGAAGAGTAAATAAAAATGATCTTGATGGTTTTACTTACGGACCTTTATATCAAATAGAAAGTACACATGAAATTATATATGTACAAAATAATACATTCTTAACATCTTTAAATTCGAATGACGAAATTCAACAATTGAAAGACCAAAATAATACCTTAATAAATAAAATACAAAAATTAGAAGATGAATTAGATATATTTAAAGAACAAAATAAATTTTTAACACATGAGTTACGAGATTTGAAAAATCTTTGTTATTCAAATATTTTTGAAAAAAAATAAGAACTTTATTTTAAACTAATATTCGTTTAAAATAAATTTTATTCGTAAAATTTTATATTTGTAATAAATAAATGAAAGTTGAAAATATACTTATGGATGAGACTGTAAATGATATAATTTACACAATTTCTGCAATTGGATTAGTTGAAAATTCTTCAACAGGGCCAACAGGGCCAAAAGGTGCAAATGGTCAGAATGGAATACAAGGTGCTACTGGTCCTACTGGACCTGCTGGACAAAAAGGTCAAGATGGTTCGGCGTCAAACACCGGTGCAACTGGACCTACAGGTGCAAATGGTCAGAATGGAATACAAGGACCAACTGGTTCAACTGGACCCACAGGTGAAAAAGGTCAAGATGGTTCGGCGTCAAACACCGGTGCAACTGGACCTACAGGTGCAAATGGTCAGATTGGAATACAAGGTCCTACTGGACCTGCTGGACAAAAAGGAGAAAATGGTTCAGCTTCAAATACAGGTGCAACAGGACCAACAGGTCCAGCAGGAGCAGGAATTTCAAATGGTGAGAATTATGGAGATTATTTATTTTGGAATTCACAATCACAATTTTGGGAAGTTGGAAGTGATAAAGTAAATATAGGAAGCAATTCCGGTAAGACAAATAAAGGACCACTTTCTATATCTATTGGAGATTTTGCAGGAAATGAAAACCAAGGTACTGGCGCAATTTCTATTGGTGCGGCAGCGGGTAGTTTTTTACAATCAAATAATTCTATTGCTATTGGGTTTGAATCAGGTAACCAATCTCAATCTGAAAATAGTATTGCTATAGGACTTGCGTCGGCAAAAGAAAATCAAGGTAGCAATTCTGTTGCGATTGGAAACAGTGCAGCATTAAATCACCAAGCAGGATATGCTATTTCTATTGGACCGAATGCAGGTAGCCAATATCAACAATATGCATCAATTTCTATTGGTTTATCTTCTGGATCAGATAATCAAGGTAGCAATTCTGTTGCAATTGGAAATAATGCAGGTCAAGATAATCAAGGTTCCAGTTCTATAGCAATTGGAAATAGTGCAGGAAATACAAAACAACTTGGAAATTGTATCGCTATAGGAAATTTAGCAGGTTCAGCAAATCAACAAACTGGTTCTATTGCAATTGGAACTAATAGTGGAGAAAGTAATATTCCAAATGACTTTTTATTTTACACAGTTGGTGTTAGAGAAAGTACCGGAGGTGTAGATTATAGTACAATATATTACAATAATTATTCATTAGAATCAAGTCTAGGATGGTTACCTGTAAATGGAGATGTTGAATCCCCTAACAATTTTGAAAAATGTAATAGTGTATATACTTACAAAAATAATGATGGTTATTATTATTCTATTGTAGTAGGACAAGGTGGGACAAATGCTGTTGCAAATGTGTCACCTGAATACATAAAGTATAGTGGCCAAAATATTATAAAGGATGGATATTCTATTAATTATTACAAAAATACAAACACTATTATAGCCGGAGGCACTACAGGTTTAGACTCTATTAATTCTATTATTGCTATAAGTTATGATGGTGAACCATACGCAGGATTAGAAAATAGCGCTAATAATTTATCTATTTGTTATGCTATTTCAGATTTAATTTTTACAGAAAACACACATGACCAATGTTATATAGGTGGTAAACCTACAACCACTGGTAACAGTAGTATTTATAAATTAACATTTACTTCTCCGGTATCATATACTTTAGAAAATAATAATAATACATTATTAAGTACTTGTTATAAAATAAAAAAATATTTATCATTTATATTTGCATGCGGAGAAGGAGACACATGCCAATTATCTATTAATAAAGGTTCAGAATGGTCTGCTATACCAATAAGTTTAGATAACCAACCATTATTTACAACTATATACGATTTCTTATTTACAGAAAATATGTATATTTGTGTAGGAAAAAATAACACAGAAGGTGTAATTGCTTATTCAACAGATGAATTTAACACTTGGATTAAAGTAGAAAATATGTTTACAAAATCTGTAAATTCAATAACATATAATAAAGATATTTACGAAGTTGCTGGAGAAGGTACATACACAAATGCATATTCAACAGACGGAATAAATTGGACACCTTATAAAATAACAGGATTAGCAGGTGGTTTAGGACAGAGTTTTGATTATAATGAAAATAATAATTCAAATATGATAGCAATTGGTAGTTATGCAGGACAAAATAATCAAGGAAACAATGGAATATCAATTGGGACCACGGCGGGAGTATATTATCAAGGTAGCAATTCCGTTTCAATAGGATTTAGTGCTGGTAATAAATATCAATATTCCGATGCAATTGCTATAGGTTCCGAGGCAGGAAACGCTTATCAAGGAACAGGTTCTATTTCTCTAGGAAACAGTGCTGGATATACAAACCAAGGAAATAATGCAATTTCTATAGGTACAGACGCTGGTTATTTTGAACAAGGAGAAAATTCTTTAGCTATAGGTATAAATAGTGGAAATAATTTGCAAAATAATAATGCTATTGCGATTGGAAATAGTTCAGGTAAGGATAATCAACCTTATGGGTCTATAGCTATTGGAAAAAATGCAGGTTCCTTAAATTTACCAAATGATTCTTTAATATATACAGTTGGCGATAAAAATTCAGATAGTGGTAGTAGTACTATATATTATAATAATTATTTAACATTAGACGATGATTGGAAACCCATTGTTAATAATTTTGCAGTATGTAATGCAGTTTATGTTTATAAGGATACGACTTCATCTTCTTTTAAAACATGTGTTACAGGAATACCTGGTCAAAACAGTAATTCTATTGCTTTTATAGAAGACGAAAATATAAAATATTCTATTCAAGATATTATAAGCGATGGTTATTCAATTAATTATCAAGAGACTAATACCTGGTTAGTAGGTGGTAATAAAGGCTTAAATTCTATTAATTCTATAATTGCTATAAGTTCTAATGATGGAACTTTTTCTGGTATAGAAAATAGCGCAAATTATTTATCTACTTGTTATACAATTTCGGATATAGTATTAGACCAAAATTCTTTTTTCATAGGAGGTCAACCTACAAATTCTGGAAGTAGTACAGTATATAAAATAAATGTGGATAAAACAAGTACACCAACTACTTATACAATAGAAGATTCTAATAATACTATATTGACCACGTGTTATTGCATATTAACAACACAAGATACTATTTTAGCTTCAGGACAAGGGAATAAATATCAATCATCTATACTTTACACAAATAATGAATGGGTAGGACAATCTATAATAAATAATTTGGATGGTTCTCCTATTTTTAATGTAATATATGATATGGCTTTAGGTACTATAAATTCACAAACAAATAAATCAATTTTTGTTTTTGTTGGTAAAAATAATTCAACAGGTGTAATTGCTTATTCGGAAGATGTAGGAAAAACTTGGGTTGAAGTACCAACTATTTTTACCGCATCTGTAAATTCAATAGTATATAAAAATAATTTATTTGAAGTTACAGGACAAGGTGATAAATATACGAATGCATATTCCACGGATGGAAAAACTTGGACTCCTTATAATATATCAGGTCTAAGTAGTGGTCTAGGTATTGATTTTAATTATAGAAATATGAATAATATTTTAAATACAATATCTATTGGAAATACCGCAGGGTATGAAAATCAAGGAGACCATTCTATTGCCATAGGTTATGGTACAGGGAAAACCAAACAAACAAAAGAATCAGTAGCTATAGGTGTTAGAAGTCAAGAAAATAGTTTGTCATCTAGTATAAGATGTGTAGCTATTGGATACGAATGTCAAAATTCTGGTGCGGGTAATGTTTCAGTAGCCATAGGGGATCGTTCAGGTCGTGATAATCAAGGAGGAGGTTCAATTGCAATAGGTTCTGCTGCAGGATTTTCTGATCAAGGAGAATATGCTGTTGCAATAGGAAGGGTTGCGGGAGCTGAAAGTCAAGGAGCAAGTGCTGTTGCAATAGGTTTTGATTCAGGAAAACACAATCAAGGTTCAGGTGCGGTTGCGATAGGGTATAGTGCAGGATTTACAGGGCAAGGAGTAAATTCTATAGCTATAGGAAATAACGCAGGTGTTAGCCAACCTGATTTAGGACAACCTTCTAATTCTATAATTTTAAATGCAAGTGGAAATGTAGTTAATACAACATCTTCTAATTCTATAATTTTATGCGCAACTGGTTCAGGTTTTACAGGAACAACTAATGGGTTTTTTGTAGAACCTGTTAGAAAAATTCCAGGAATAACTTACGGTTCTCTTAACGAATACACAGTTCCTCCAGATAATTTTTATAATATGGCATACAACCCTAATACTGGAGAACTTATATATTATTATAACAATGTTTCTCAAATTTCTGAAGTTCAAGTTATATCTAAAGTCCAAAATGATATTTCAACAAATGAAATACAAAAACTAAAAGATGAATTAAATATATTTAAAGAACAAAATAAATTTTTAACACATGAATTACGAGATTTGAAAAATCTTTGTTATTCAAATATTTTTGAAAAAAAATAAGAACTTTATTTTAAACTAATATTAGTTTAAAATGTATTTTATACATAAAATTTTACTAATATATACAAGAACTTATTTAAAGATGATAATAATAAAAAAATTAAATGAATAATCTTTTAAAATCAAAAAATATAAAAAAATATCAATTAGATAGAATAATTAAATCTTGTTATCAACCTTTATATATATTGGATATTAATTATTGCGAAGAAGATATTATAGAATTGGTTATTTCTGGTTCAACTTTAAATTTATATAAACTAACAATAAATAAAGATAATATATTTTGTAATTGTAATGAATCAAAATTTAATTCAGAAATAAATATATTTTGTAAACATATATGTTTTCTTATATGTTGTCTAGGGAAAATATATAATGAACTTATATTTATAAATAAAAAAATTTCTAATTTTGAATTAGATATGATAAAAGAAAAAATTAATTATATTAATATTGATACTGATACGGAAGTTACAAGTAAATTTTTATTTCAAAAATTTAAAAATATAAATTTTAAAAATGATAACGATGTTTTATTTAGAATAAAAAAAAATATTAACCATGATGATGAATGTTCTATATGTTTAAAAAATTTTGAAAATAAAAAAGTTATATCATGTCCAGATTGTAACAATTTAATACACGAAGATTGTATGAAACAATGGATTGATAAGAATAGTACATGTATATTCTGTAGAAGTGATATTTGGAAAAAATTTAAAATAAAAAATTTAATTTTTTAAAAAGATACTTAAAGTAGTCAAATTGTTATTTAAAATGTCAAGAAAACAAAGAATAAAAATCGTTAAATTGCATAATGAAAATCCTACAGTGGACATACCACCAGTTTTTCCTCGTTTACCTAGACTATATTTAGAATTATTGGAAAATAAAGCTAAAATTAAACAAGATTTAGTTAATAAAGAATATAGTCCGATAAAATATGATAAAGGTAAACATGAAAATTTTGAAGATAAGTTAGATAGAATAATGAATTCAGGAGAAAATAAAAAAGAAAAGAATGATTATGAAGATGACGATGATTACGAAGAAATTAAGGAAGATGAAAGTAAAAGTAAAAAGACTTATACTAATAAAGTTAATAATAAAGAATATGATGACAGGGATGACGACAGGGATGATTACAGGGATGATGACAAGGATGATGACAGGGATGATGATAGGGACGATGACAGGGATGATGATAGGGACGATGACAGGGATGACAGGGATGACAGGGATGATGACAGGGATGACAGGGATTATGACAAGGATGATGATAAAAATGATAAGGACAAAAGTGATTATAAAGATAATGATGACGATAAAGGTGATGATAGTGATGACAGTAATGATAAAGTTGAAGACAAAAAGGAATATTTGAAAGATAATATTACCGATGAAGATGAAAAAGATATTTACGAAGAAGAAAGAAGTCATAAGAAAAAGAAAAAGAAAGATAAAAAACATAAGAAAGATAAAAAAGATAAGAAGGATAAAAGAGACTTAGAATCAGTAAAAGATAGAGATAATGAAAATGATAGTGTAGATAATTTATCCGTAAAATTAAATGAATTATTAGAAGATAGTGACGATAATAATAGTATAACAACTGAAAGATATTCTAAGAATGTTAAAGATAAATATAGTAAACATAGAGATAATAAAGGACATGCTTTACCTGAACAAAAAAAATTAATAAATTCTCCACCATCTTTAGCTCAATTAGAAGCTCAGGGAGGTTACAAACATAATCCAGTCCTTAGAAATGTAAGCAATGTTACATATGACGAACAAGAACAAGAAGATATGAAAAGAGAATTGATGTTTAAATTTGATTTATTAAAAAAATCATACCCTCATGCAGTTATACCAGAATTCACTATTTACACTGATTATAAAAATATGAAAAAAAGTTATGATGATACGGTAAGAAGATTATCTTTAGATTCTTCTGTTGAAAATTATAAAAAATATTTAATTGGAGGTTTCATGTTATGTGAATTTTTATTAGGTAATTTTTTGAAACTTGATATGCAAGGATTTACACAACAACAAATATTAAGTATGAATTCATATGAAAAATTATTAATAGAGTTGGGAGAAAAATCATATATATCTACAAGTTCAAAATGGCCTGTAGAATTAAGATTATTAGGATTAATTGTAATAAATGCAGGTTTCTTTATTATTTCTAAAATGATTATGAAGAAAACTGGAGCTAATCTTTTAGGCATGATAAATAATATGAATATGCCACAACAATATTCTTCTAATCAACAACAAAAAAAGAAGAAAATGAAAGGTCCAGATATAGATATAGATAACATACCTGACAATTAATTTCTATTTAAAAACTAAATATATACTAATATAAATGAACATAATTCAAAATGACACAAAAAAATATATATATAATAAAAATATATTATTATTTAATGGAGATATTATAAATATAAATGATGTTAAAATAGGTGATAAATTAATGGGGCATGATTCTAAACCACGAGAAGTATTAGATATAAAAAAACAAAATATGGAAATATATAAAATTATACCCTCCAGAGGAGAGATGTACACAGTTTCTAAAACACATAAATTAATACTTGTAGTAAATGAACAATTTGATAGTTTTAAAAAAGGTGATAATATAGAGATGACAGTTGAAGAATTTTTGTCTTTACCAAAAAAGAATCAAAGAGCATTGAGAATTTTTAAAAAAGATGTTGAGTTTGATAAAAATCAAATTCCAATAGATAGTTATTTATTAGGATTATGGATAGGAGATCCTTATCATATTTCTCAAGAAAGCATATTAGAATCACTATCTTATATTTATTCTGAAGTTGAACATGTATTATCAAAAAAATTTAAATCAAAAAATATGGTTACAACTCTTGAAACTGAAAGTGATAAAGAAAAATTTGCTGATATTTTATGCGAGTATAATTTATTAACAGAAAGTGGTGATAACAAATATATACCATTAAATTTTATTGTCAATACACGAAAATGTAGATTAAATTTATTAGCAGGATTACTTGATGTCGCAGGTTCATTTGATATAAAAGGTTCTAGTTATGAATTTAAGTCCAAAAATGAAAGATTAATTGATGATTGTATTTTTTTAATCAGATCTTTAGGATTCTTTGCAAATAAAAGAATTATTAAAGAGTCAGGAATTTTCCAAAATAAAAGAAAAATTTTAACTAGTTATAAGATTATAATAAATGGAAATATAACAGAAATACCATGTAGAATTTTAAAAAAGAAATTTAATAAAACAGAAAATGAAAAGGATAGTTTAACTAGTAATTTTCATATCTTATTTGATAAGGAAGATGAATATTTGGAATTTACTTTAGATGTAGATAACAAATTTTTACTTTCTACTTTTGATGTAGTATCACAAAGTTAAAATAATAAATTTTATAATATTTAAATTATAAAATTTATGAAAAAAGATTTTTTATATTATTAAATTTAGTTTGTAATTGAGATAATTCTTGAGAAGTTTTAGCATGATTTTCTTTTTCATTATTTAAATCTGTTGTTAAATTTTGTATCGTATTGTGATTTGTTATAATAGTATTTTCCAATTCTGTAATTTTAGATATATATGTTGAATTAAGATTATCAAAAAATTTAAATAAATTCTTAGAAAATTCTGATGTTAACTCACTTATATAAATATTTTCATTGGAAACATTGGTAGATACAGGGGGTATTTTAACTAAAGGTTTTGAACTTGGTAAAATTGTATTTTTTTGTTCTTCAATTTTCTTTTTAAAAACTTCTTCTCCTCCAGCCTCTTCCTCTCCAGCCTCTTCTTCTCCAGCCTCTTCCTCTCCAGCCTCTTCCTCTCCAGCCTCTTCTTCTCCAGCCTCTTCCTCTCCAGCCTCTTCCTCTCCAGCCTCTTCCTCTCCAGCCTCTTCTTCTCCAGCCTCTTCTTCTCCAGCCTCTTCTTCTCCAGCCTCTTCTTCTCCAGCCTCTTCTTCTTCAGCCTCTTCCTCATCTGTTTCTTTTAATAACGATTCATCATATTTTAGATTCCATTTTTCACATAAACTTACGCATATTTTATCTAATGTTACTATACTTTCATTTTCTAAACGACCTATAACCACTTTATCTTTGACAGATCTTAAAACTAAACCAGTATCGTTGTGTAAAATATTTGTGGAATTTTTAATTTTTTTAAAACTCATTTTGGTTTTTGAATTACTCATTTTTTTATAATTTCATTTTTTTAAATTTGAAAAAAAATATAATAAAATAATTTTTACTGTTTATTAAAAATCTGTAATATTAAAATTACAAAACAAAAAAATATCTTTATATTTTAAGTATAAATTTTATTCTATAAAATAAATAAATTTTATAAATTACTATTTAAAGTATATGAAAAATATTAATAAATGTCTAAAATAATGGATAATAAATATCAAATAATACATATTGTATCGGAAGTTGTAGTTTTAGCAGGACTATTTTTTTATATTAATACTAAAAATAAAAAGTTAATAAATAGAATTAACGAACTTACTCAAAGATTAGAAGAGCAAGAAGATATTATACAAAAGCATGAGAATATGTTGTTAAAATTAATAAGCGTTGTAGATGATTTAAATAATAATTTAAATCAACCTGTAGATAATAATTTAAATAAAATGTCAAATACTATAAAGAAAAAACATAAAAATGATTTGAATAAAGTTGTAACGCCAAAAAAACATATTATTATAAATATTGATAGTCAAGTTAAACCTGGAAACAAGGTTCCTGAAAATCATAAAGACGATAAAAACGAAGAAGATGATGAATTAGATAAAAAGCTTGGAAACATATATATAAAAGAAAAACAAAAAGTTTTTATTGAAGAAACAGATGATGAAGTAGATGACGATAAAAATTTAGATGAAGAATTAGAAGAGGAATTAGAAAAAGTAATGGACGAAGAGTTAGAAGAAGAATTGAAAGATTTAGAATAAAATTGATTTTTGGAATTTATAATATTTCTTATATTATAACTTAATATGTTAAAGACTATAAGTAGATACGGAAGCCCGAGATTATTTATTAAAGTATCAGATAATCTTGTAACATTTAAATCATTTGACACTTTATATTATAGGACATTAGGAGAAGAAAATAAGATATTTGCACTAGATCCTGATGGAGGTCCATTTTTACATAAAGGTTATAAATTTTTGTTATATAAAGAAGAATACACAGTTGAACAAATTACAAATATTGTTTTTAATAAAAAAGAAAAATATTTAGAAGCATTATTACATGTAAAAAATAGAGTTTAAAGAAGAATTATTTATAATAAAATTTTAATGTACAATTCGTCATTTTATATAAAACATAAATTAATAAAAAGAAATTCATTTAATAAATGGATGCAAGAATATGAACCACATATAATAAATCTTTTCAGTATATTTGTTGAAATATTAAATGATAGACATGATATTTGTTGTGATATCAATGATTATGAATTATTTTTAAATTTTTGTAGATTTATATACAATAAATCATCTTCATATATAATGAAAATATAATTTAAAAAAATATATAATTTAATATAAGTTAAAGATATTAAATTATGTCTAGAAATAAAGAAAATGATATAATAAATGAAAATTATAAATCAAAAAATATTATTCTAGAAGAAGACAGTGACAATGATGATTGTGAAAATGATAATTATTATGATAATGATATATATGAAGAATATTTGGAAGATTATTATAATGATACAATAGATATTATTTATAAAGAATTATTAGATTATATCAATTCTAAAGATTTATTTGTTGGTGAATATTTAACATTTAAAGCAATAGATAGTTTTATAAAAAATAATAAGATAAATTTGTAGATATTTTAAACATAAAACTAGTTTAAAATATATTTTTAATTTCCTATAAGTCCCAAACTTTTAAGAATAGGTATGTTTGATATATCAATATTTTTAATTTTTACAGGGTCTTCGGATTTTAATTCAGACAATACTTCTTCTAAATTATCATATTTAATTCTAGGAACATTTATTTTTGGAGCGTATTTAGGAGATGTTGGTGTGTATGTAGGAGATGTTGGTGCGTATGTAGGTGATTTAGGTGCGTATTTAGGAGATGTTGGTGCGTATGTAGGTGATGTTGGCGCATATGTAGGTGATTTAGGTGCGTATGTAGGAGATGTTGGTGCATATGTAGGTGATGTTGGCGCATATGTAGGTGATGTTGGCGCATATGTAGGTGATGGTGGTGTTATTATAAGTATTTTTTCATTTATGAGATCTTCTTCTTTATATATATTTTTATCTACAAATTTAAAAGAAATATCTTCTATATTATCAAAATTTAATATATTATTTATTATTTTGTAAAAATAAATTTTATTATTCTTTAAATCTATATCAACTACTTTTCCATAGAATAAATTATTATCATTATCTTTGTATTTTATAAAATCATTTTTTCTTAACTTTTCAAAAAATTTATCATAAATTGGTACTTCTTCTAAATCTTTTCTTTTTGCACTCCTAATTTCAATTATTTCTTCTTCATCTTCCTTAGGTTTTTTAAATTTTTTAAGTGGAATTTCAACTTTTTTAAGTGGAATTTCTTCAGTTACAATAACTGGAACTTCTTCTACTTTCCCTTGTATTATAGGCGTGTCTTCTTTTTTTTCTATTTTTTCTATTATTTCTACAAATTTATTTATAGTATCTTTAGAACCTAAAATAATTTTTCCTTCGTAAAATAGTTCGGATAAATTATTTTCAAGTGCATACTTTTTATCTACACATTTATAGCTGTCGACATTGCATAATAGATCGTCTGGACAAGTATAATTTTCGTCGCATCTTGTATATTTATCAGAAATTAATATTTCGTTTAAAATATCTTCTACATCTCCGGTTGGAAATTTGAGACTATCTCTTCTTCTATCTTCAGCTTCCCGTCTTCTTCTATCTTCAGCTTCCCTTCTATCTTCAGCTTCTTTTTCTCTTCTTTTATCTTCAGCTTCCTGTCTTCTTCTATCTTCAGCTTCTTTTTCTCTTCTTCTATCTTCAGCTTCTTTTTCTCTTCTTCTATCTTCAGCTTCCTGTCTTCTTCTATCTTCAGCTTCCTGTCTTCTTCTATCTTCAGCTTCCTGTCTTCTTTTTTCTTCACCTATTTTTCTTATTCTATCTTCGGCTTCCTGTCTTATTCTATCTTCTTCTTCTTGCATTCTTCTTCTATCTTCTTGTCTTCTTCTTCTATCTTCTTCTTCCTGAATTCTTCTTCTATCTTCTTCTTCCTGAATTCTTCTTCTATCTTCTTCTTCCTGAATTCTTCTTCTATCTTCTAATTCCTGTCTTTTTCTTCTATCTTCATCATCTTGTTCTCTTCTTCTATTTTCAGCCTCTTGTCTTATTTTATCTCTAATTTCCTGACTTACTTCAACTTCTCTTTCTTTAGTTTTTTTACTTTTTTTAATAATAATTGGTTCGTCGTCGCTATCACTATCACTTTCATTTTCTTCTCGTTCTAATTCTTCTAAAGTTGAAGTCACTATATTTGCTAAAATATTTTTTTCCTCTTTTGATAATTTTTCTTTTTTTAATTGTTTAGAAATAACATTTTCTATAATAAGATTTCTTAACGGTCTATGTGTTTGAAATTTATCTATAATTTCTGTATAGGTTCCTAATGTTTTTATATATTTAGAAATAATTTTACTTATATCTTCAATTGTTTTTTCTTCCTCCTCTTCATCATCTTCAATAGAAATAATTTTCTTTTTCTTTGGAGGTTCTTCTATTTTTTTCTTTTTATCAGAAGGAATTTCTTCTTCTTCTACAATAATTTTTTTAACCTTTTTAATTGGTGTTTTTGTAACTTTTTTACTTATACCTACTTTTTCTCGATTTTCCTTTATAAAATCAACTAGCTGATCTTTTAATAATTTAGAATAACCAACGTAACCTTCAGATCTAGCAATGGCTTTTAATTCTAAAGAAGTACATTGTTCTAAAGTTTTTGTATCGCATTTTGAAACTTTTTTAGCAGGGGTTTCTTTCGTTTCTTTTGATTTTTTTGGAGACAAACCTAATTTTTTCTTTTGTTCTTCAATTATAGCTTCACATAAAAGTGTTTTATTTTTGTATTCAGAAGGTTTTAATCCACATTCTTTTGCGATATTATCAACTTCATGTCTCTTGTAAGTTTTTTTACATTCTCCAATTTTTATATCTTTACAAGATTTTTTATTATCATCTTCTTTGTCTTTATCAGAGTCTTTATCAGAGTCTTTATCTGATGAAGGATCTGAAACTCTTTTATTTTTCTTAACAATAGCTTCACAAACTGATTTTCTGCTTTTTAATTCTTCAGGATTTTTGACACCGCATTTTTCGGCGAGTTTATTAATATCCATACGTGTTTTGTAACCTTTAGCTTTAGAGGTTTCACATTTATTAAGAGGAATATTACAATCAGACATATTTATTAATAACTAAATAATTTTTAGATAATTTTTTTTTAATTTTACGAATTAAAAAAAATTAATTAAATTTTTACTATAAAATTTTTACTATAATCTTTAATATTGTCTTTCGGCTTACCTAATTGGTTTCCTACAACACGAGTACCATTTTCTGTATTAAAATCAAAATTTTTATGAACATGACCACAAATCCAAGTGTGAACTTGTTCATTTGTTAATAAATAATCAAGTTCACTTGTATACAAAGATACATATTTATCTCTTTTATTGGAATTTTCAAGTACTTTATAGGTTGGACAGTAATGTGTAATTGCTACAAATTTTAAATTATTTGCTTGACTATAATTAATCATTTTTTTGATATATTTTACATCGTTTTCAAATTTTTTCTCATAAATTATATTATTAATACCATGAATTCTAACTATAAATTTAGGAATTTTAACTTTTAAATCACTCCATAAAGTACAACCAGTGATACATATATCATCAATTACTAAACTAGATTGATTTAGTATATATAAATTTTCTATATTGTTTTCAATTTCATAAAGTCTAATTGTAAGTTGATTCATTGAAACAGGTTCAATCTCAGGAACAATATAAAATTCTTGATTTCCGGGCACATAAATAACTGTTTTAAAATATTCACAAACTTTTTTTAAAAATCCTTCTAACTGATTTATTTTATATAAAGAACCTATATCTCCGGCTAAAACTAATATGTCTGCTTGAGGTGTTATGTAGTCTAGAGGATCGGGAATGTCATTATTTTTGTATTCTATATGCAAATCTGATGCTATTTGTAAATTTAACATTGTATTTTTGTTATTTTATATTTATTATAATTATTATTTTTTAAAATCAATTTTAAAATTATATATTATATTTACAAATATATATAAATATATATTCTAATTTTTCAATTATAAATTAAAAACAAATGTAATATAAATAAAATGAATAAAGAAGATATAGATAATATAAAAAATAAATATGAAAAAATTAAAGAAAATTTTTATTCTAATAATAATATTTTGGAAATAAAAAAATATATTGATATCACAGATAATAATTATGAAAAATATTATATTATTAAAGAAATAGTTAACACAATTTGTAGTTTTGAAAAAAATATAAATAATATAGATTATATAATAGATAAAATATATATTTTACATGGAGAAAAAAATAAAAATTTTATTATCTTATGTGAAGAATTAAATATATTTTTTTGTGATTTTAAAAATTTATATGAGTCAATAGACTTACAAATAAAAAATATATTAAACAAATTTAATATGTAATTTAAATAAAAATAAAATAAAATAAAATGTCTGATTACTACAATATTTTAGGAGTTGAAAAAAATGCATCTGATAATGAAATTAAACAAGCATATAGACAACTAGCAAAACAATATCATCCTGATAAAGGTGGAGATAAAGAAAAATTTCAAAAAATACAAGAAGCATATGATACATTATCCGATTCTACAAAAAGACAACAATATGATAATCCAATGCCAGATTTTGCAAATATTTTTGGAGGTGGAGGAGGAGGACCTCCAGATTTTGCAGATTTATTTGGAGGAGGAGGATTTCCATTTGGCGGTTTTAATTTTGGAAATATGTTTCAGAGAGGAGGAGGTTCAAGAAAGAAATCAAATATTCAGAAAGTAATAAATGTTAATTTAGAAGATATTTTTAAAGGTACAGAAATTAAATTTAAATTGTTGAGAAATATAATATGTAAAACTTGTAATAAAAATTGTACAAAATGTAAAGGAACTGGTAAAGAGAATAAACAAGTTAGAATGGGACCAATGATTCAAATTATAACTTCCGAATGTCAACAATGTAACGGAACCGGAATGCAGAAGGCCACTACATGTAGTGTATGTAATTCTGTTGGAAGCAAAGAAGATTCAAAAATCATTTTATTAAAAATTCCAAAAGGAACAGATAATGGTTTTCAATATGTATATGAAGGATGGGGTGAGCAACCTGTAAGAGAAGGTGAGATAGCTGGTAATCTTATATTAATTGTTAATATTAATACTCACAATTTTTTTGAAAGATCGGGATTAAATTTAAAATCTAAAATTCAATTATCTTTTAAGGAAAGTATAATAGGTAAGAAAATAACAATACCTTATTTTGATGAACCTTTTGAATTTGATACAAAAGATCATTGCGGTATTATAGATCCTAATAAAGAGTATGTAATTACAAAGAAAGGTTTGGAAAATGACAAAAAAGAAAAAGGTAATTTGTATATTAATTTTGTTATTAAATATCCTAATTATAAAATATTGAAGAATAATGATATATCACAAATTAATGAATTATTTACACGTTTAAATATAGATTAAATTTTTAAAGTTTAAAAACTTTAAAAATTGTTTAAAAACAGAAATGTAACAATAAATGCATATTATTACATACGAATTTTTTAAAAATATAGATAAAAAAGAAAATAATATTATCATAGATACTTGTAATTGTGATAAATATAAGATTATATATCTTTGTTATATTTTATATCAAATTAAATCTTTTGATAGAATTATAATAGTTTCTAAAGATAGTGATATATTAAATATATTTAGTTCATACGAAAATATATATCTCTATATATACGAAGAAAAGTATTGTTTAAAAAATTTAGATATAAAAAAATATTTTTTAAAAAATTTTAATTTAGAAAATTTAAATTTGGGAAAAGAAACTGTCTATATAGACTTTGAATTGGAAAATTTTAATTTAGAAAATTTACAATTAGAAAAAACTTTAAAATTTAATAATTATTTTTTGAGTATATGTTCAGTTGTAGAATGTTCCAAAGACAAAATTGGTATTTATTTAAACAGCAAGGAAGATACATTTTATATAACTTATATTACGAAAGAACTTTTAAAAAATTATAATTTAAGTTTTTTTGTTTTTTCGGAAAATATAGAAGATATTTATAATTTAAAAAAAATTTTTGGAGATAAAATACAGTTTGTATATTTTAAAAATTATAATTTTTATTTATTTGCTAATCTAATTAATTTATCTTTTTTTGATTCTATTATATCTTATAACGAAGA
>JACCDO010928230.1_pt1 | contig 21433 bp, 16 predicted proteins | sample 7446101 | NCBI WGS metagenome assembly JACCDO01 (sample SAMN15323440, study PRJNA562643) | freshwater metagenome | isolation source: river surface water | place: USA:Blue River Watershed | collected 2017-08-16
AACTAAAAAACGACTCAGAGTTACTAGGAGTAGCTGCTACTTTTGAAGCAAAAGATCCAATGGGCTATGGGAGAATTATAAGAAGTGATTGTGGATTTCGAATTGTGGAAGAAAAAGATGCAGATGAGTTCCAGAAATCCATAATAGAGGTTAATTCTGGTTTTTATATTGTAAAAACAACTCATCTGAAAAATGTATTAGGCACAATCGATAATAAAAACAAATCAGGAGAGTTTTATCTAACTGACTTATTTAAAGATCATTTCAATGTGAAGCCCGTTAAATTCCCAAGTTCAGTTCCTTTTCTAGGCGTGAACAATTTGGAGCAATTATCATCAGTTTCCGAAATATTTAGAGAAAGAGTGTTAAAAAAACTATTTCATTCTGGTGTTATGATTTTAAATCCAAGTACTGCGTATATCGAATCTGAAGTTGAAATTTCTTCTGGTGTTACCATTTATCCCGGAGTCACGATATTAGGAAAAACTAAAATTTCAAACAATGTAATTATTGAATCGAACTGTTTTATTAAAGACTCAGTTATTGCTGAAAATGTTTCAATTTTGGCCAATAGCTATATAGAATCTGCAATTATTTCAAAAGATGCTTCCATTGGACCAATGGCGCGTCTTAGACCTGGCACTGAAATTGGCGAGAAAGCAAAAGTTGGAAATTTTGTAGAGATAAAAAAATCTAAACTTATGAAAGGTGCGAAAGTTTCCCATCTTAGCTATGTTGGCGATGCAGAAATAGGGGAAAATACAAATATTGGATGTGGATTTATTACGTGTAACTATGATGGATTTCAAAAGCATAAAACCATAATTGGCAAGAACTCATTTATTGGGTCAGACTGTCAAATGGTAGCTCCAATAAAGCTTGGGGATGAGGTTTTTGTTGCAGCAGGATCGACGATTACAAAAGATATTCCAGAAGGCGGATTTGCTATCGCGAGATCTCAACAAGTGATCAAAGAGGGATTGGCAAAAAAATTTCTAAAATCAAAAAAATAACTCTGGCGTCGCTGCGTTATAGTAGCGAGACCTAGTCATCAATGATAAATTTGACTCCTAAATTTTCTTTTTGGGAGTTTCTATGTGTGGAATAGTCGGTTATTCGGGGCCAAATAATTCTGTCGGTCCAATTTTAGAGGGTCTAACCAGACTCGAATACCGGGGGTATGACTCTGCAGGGATTTGCTTAAAGCTTGAGGGGGAACTTGAGATTATTAAGAAAGAAGGAAAATTAGATAACCTAAAAACCTTGATTTCTGAAAAAAATCCTTTTTCTTCAATCGGGATTGGACACACTCGCTGGGCAACCCATGGGGGAGTCACCACAGACAATGCTCATCCACATGGGAACGAAATCTTTGCGGTAGTTCACAATGGAATTATTGAGAATGCCTCTGTGTTAAAAAAAGAACTAATCGAACAGGGATATAAATTTAGATCTCAAACTGATTCTGAAGTGTTTTTAGTACTTCTAACAAAATTCTATTCAGAAACTAGTGATACTCTAAAATCCATTTCACGTGCGTTTAAAACGATAGTTGGGAATTCAGCCTTCGTGATCATGGAAAAGGCTTCAGATAAGCTTTATTGCCTTAAGAGATCTGCACCTCTTGTTGTAGGGGAAAATGATGAGACTGCAGAAGCTTATGTATCATCAGATCCATTTGCGCTAGTTGGATATGCTCCGAAGTTATATTTTCCTCAGGATTCTGTTATTTGCGAGAGCGTAGTCCAAAATAATAAAGTTTCGATTCATTTTTATGAACTCGATCTGACTGAGTCAAATAGATATAAAACTCAATCGAATGTCATGACAATAGATGCAACATCAAAAGGTCCTTACGAGCATTTTATGCTCAAAGAAATTCATGAACAGTCTTCTTTGATTGATAAACTAGGGGCCTATTACTTAAAAGGTGAGGGGAGAAAAAAGCTTGATGAATTAAAGAATTTTAAAACACCAACTTGGCATTTTGCTGCATGTGGAACAGCTTGGCATGCAGGATTAGTTATTAAAAACTATTTTGAACAAATCAATAGACAAAGAGTTTCAATCGAAATTGCCTCAGAGTTTAGGTACAAAAATCCAATCTTAAATAAAGATGAAATTGGACTATTTATCTCTCAGTCTGGAGAAACGGCTGATACTTTGGCGTGCCAAGAGTTGTGTGAGGAGCAAGGATTAAAATCCTTTTCTATTGTTAACGTAGAAGGCTCAACTTTGTTTAGAAATGCTGACAAGAATTTTCTCATCCATGCTGGGGTAGAAATTGGTGTCGCTTCAACTAAAGCTTTTACATTGCAGGCCCTGACTGGCTATCTCATGAGTCAATCAATTAATTCTAATCTTGATGAGCCAAGGTTGATGTCTGAAATACAACTTCTCTCTCACAGGATTGCTGAAATATGTTCTCATTCTGAAGTATTAATTAAGGAAATTGCCACTAAGATTTATCTTCATAAGGGTTTTATTTTTACTGGTCGTGGTAAGTATTTCCCTATCGCTCTCGAAGGAGCACTTAAGTTAAAAGAGATTGCGTATGTGCATGCAGAGGGATATGCGGCAGGAGAGTTAAAGCATGGACCTATCGCTCTCATTGATGAGTCGATTGTAAATATTGCAATTGTTGGACCTGAATTATTTGAAAAAACGATTTCAAATATCGAAGAAGTAAAAGCGAGAAGAGGAATAATCGTTGTTGTAGGCCCTAAGGATAATGAAGAATTAAAACAAGTAGCAGATTTTTATATAGGTTTAGACTTTGAAGGACTTCAAGACTTAAGCCCTCTTTATGTAAATGTTGTTTTACAGTTTCTTTCATATCATATCGCAAAATTAAAAGGTACCGATATTGATAAACCTAGAAATTTAGCAAAATCTGTTACGGTAGAATAATGAATCTCAATTTTTTAAATGAATCTCAAAAACAGGCCGTTCAACAAGTCGACGGCCCTATCATGATCTTAGCGGGAGCAGGGTCTGGAAAGACGAGGACTCTTGTTGCAAGAATTCAGTATCTTCTTGAGGAAAAAAACATAAGTCCTTATCAAATTTTAGCAGTTACATTTTCTAATAAGGCAGCCAGGGAAATGAGAGAAAGACTTGCCTCGAGTACCTCTTTTAATATTGGAACCCTTCAGGTAACTACATTTCATTCATTTTGTGCAAAAGTACTAAGAGCTGAGTCAAGTTATCTGGGATTAAGCAAGAATTTTACGATTTATGATGATTCTGAAACAAATTCCATTATAAAAGCAATATTAAATAAGAGGGGAATTAGTCAGAAAGAAATTTCGCCTTTTATGATATCTGAGTTTATAGATGAAGTAAAAAATCTGGGATACTTTCAAGGAACCAGCAATACTGAAGAATTTTCACAATTTAAATCTGAAACATTGTATTGGGATATTTTTTTAGAATATGAAAGTGAGTTGCACCGAAGTAATGCTGTTGATTTTGGTGGATTAATAACTGGAGTTATTAATCTTTTTCACAATTATCCAGAGGTTTTGGAAAAATACCAAAATAAATTTAAGTACGTTCTTGTCGATGAGTATCAAGACACAAATAGAGCTCAATTTCATCTAATTACATCAATTGCTCAGAAATTAAAAAACATTACTGTTGTTGGTGATGAAGACCAGTCAATTTATTCTTGGCGAGGGGCTGATATTAGAAACATCCTAGATTTCGAGCAAATTTATCCCGAAGCAAAAATAATTAAGTTAGAGCAAAACTACAGATCATCTAAAAAGATAATTGAAGCAGCCTCGGAAGTTATATCCAAAAATTTTGCCAGAAAAGGCAAAAAGATGTGGACCAATAATAATGATGGAAATGACATTCTGGTTGTCGAATGCAGAGATGATAAAAGTGAGTCTGATTATATTGGGAAAAGAATCAGAGAATTGGTTCTTGAAGGGGTGAGTTTAAAAGACATAGCTGTTTTTTACAGAAATAACTCTCAATCGAGAATGATTGAGGATGTTCTAAGAAAAGAAAAATTTCCATATCGAGTCGTAGCAGGAATAAAGTTTTATGATCGAAAGGAAATCAAAGATATTCTTGCGTACATGAGAGTAGTTATTAATAAAAAAGATTCTTTAGCATTAACGAGAATCATAAATACTCCTGCTAGAGGAGTAGGGCCAACATCCCTGAGGAAGTTAGAGGATGAGGCGGTTCGTTTAAATGTATCTCTTTATGAAATTATTGAAAAAATTAGTTCGCAGCCTCAGGAATATAAATATCTTAATTTATCAGCAAAAGTTCTGAGTGCCATTTCTCAGTTAGTTCAACTAATAACAGAAACACAACTTTTGGAACAAGACAAAATAACTCCCATTTTTAGCTATGAAAAGCTTCTTAATGAATCTGGATATTTAGATTTTTTAAAGACGGATAAGTCCTATGAAGGAATGGCAAGATTAGAAAATTTAGATGAACTTTCAAGTGCTTTAAAACAATTTGAAGAATCGACAGTAGAACCTACTCTTGAAAAATTTTTAGAAGAAATAACTTTAGATAGCAACACTAGTCAAGAAAACGGAGTTGTTGACGAGATTTCTCTAATGACAGTGCACGGTTCGAAAGGACTCGAATATCCTTACGTCTTTTTAATTGCTGCCGAAGATAATATTTTTCCATCCTATAAGAGCCTGGAGTCAGGGTCTTCAGCAATAGAGGAAGAAAGAAGATTGTTTTATGTAGCAATGACAAGGGCCATGAAAGAATTAGTGATAACTTTTTCCCAGGCAAGAATGCTTTGGGGAAGTTTGAAATTTAATGGGCCTAGCCAATTTATCTATGAAATTCCCTCAAAATATTATCGTTGGATTCAGCATCAATCCATAGGTCATAAACATTCCTCAGAAAAGTTTGAAAATTACGATTTTGATCAAACCACAAACTCCTATGACGATTTTGGTTCAGAAAAAGTGTATCAAAGGAAAGTAACTCCTTCACTAATACGGTCAAATTATCCAACAGGAAGCAAGATCAAACATTCACTTTATGGAGAAGGAACAGTTTTAGATTCAGAAGGGTCTGGTGATGAGGAAAAAGTTACTATACTTTTTAAAGATGGTATCAGGAAAAAGTTTATGGTCAAATTTGCACCTCTTCAAAAAGTTTAATGAGCATCCCTAAATGAATAAGAACGCAAAAATTTTAATATATCTTTTTTCTGTTTTAATCATTCTTGTTAGTGTTTTGTTTTTTGTTAGCTATAAAAGGCTTAATCCAGGATTGGTTCTTAAAGACATAATTAATCAAATTGAATCTTCAAAGCATGGAATAAAAATTTCAGGAAAATTTAATAATTCAAATTCTTTTTTTGAATTAGTTACAGAGATTGAAGATGTAGCGGTGACCAAAGAAGGTGTGATTTTATTTGAATCAAAAAAAATTGAAATCAATTTCCCTTGGTGGGCCCTTCTTTTTAAAGAAGTGGATGCTATGATTGATTTGCAAGACTCAACATTGTTTTTAAATAAAAATCTACCAAATAACAAAGATACCTCTTTTGATTTACAGTTAAAATTGCCTTCTCCTCTTTATAAATTGAAAACAAATATAAGACTAAAAAATTTCAAGATAGTTTATGATAATTCAAAAAATAAGATGTTTTATGTCGAGAAGTTATTAGTCCGAAATATTCAAAAAAATTCAAGTTTCCCATTTGAGATTATTTCGCCGTTTTATCTTAATGATGAGCAGAACTCAAAATTAAATTTAAAAATATTTGGAGAAGTTGGATTAGATGAGAAATTTTTTAAAATAAATTATCGAGGAGATTTATCTCTTGTCACCACCGGTGATGAATATGGATATGAAGAAATCGTTTTCGATGGACGCTTAAATTCAAATAGTCGATTGAATTCAATGAATTCAGAGCTTGATTTTTTTATAAACAAAGAAAAAATTGGCATTGGGGTTTTAAACTTTAAAAAAGATTTAAAAAAAATTAATCTTGAATTTTCTCAGTTTCCAATTAGCTATTTAAATGTATTTAAAAAATATATAGAAAATCCCTATCTTCCTGAACTAGTTTCAACTGGTAGAGGAAGTCTGGAAATCAAGTCGAATCAGCGAGATGAAAGCTTTAATTTAACTGGCCTAGTAGAATTTGATGGGGCTTTTTTAATGAAGTCTGAAATCTCGAGTATCCCAGGAAAGTGGAGATTTAAAATTAAGAACTCACTACTTGAAAATTCTTTTATTAGTCCTAGGGCAGATGTCAGTTTCTTTAGAAGGTCATTTATTAATTCTAATAAGGAAGTTGAACAATATTCAGAAGAAGTAGGATTTTCTGGTGTTCGTTTTCCTCAGAAATTTCAGGGCATTAAATCAGTTTTTGATTTAATACTTGAAGACAAAAGCAAGTTTTACTCAAGTAGTTACGTTTTTAAAAATTGCTTCGTAGAAAATTCAACATTATCTGGGGATATTAAGTTTGGACATAGTCCCGAAGGTGATTTTTATAAGTTGGAGTTAAATAATACCCAAAATGGACTAAAGATTAATTTCCAGGAGTTTGATGATAAAAAAAGATTACAGATATCCGCGCGAAATTTTACTTTTGCAGATGAATTTAATCTTTTTTCTCCTCTTTTAATTTTAGATCAATCTAACATTAATGGAACTTTAGACGGAGTTTGGTCTAAAGATATATATGATGGAGATTGGTTGATCAATATAAAGGGCAAAGGACTTACTTCTTTTTCTGGTACGTGGATCGAATTTTTAGATAAAGTTTGGAGTAAATTTGATCAGGATATCAGATCTCAAGTTGATCATCATTGGATGATGAAGTTGCGTAATAATAAGATTTTTGTTGATTCTATAGCAATGGGTTCTGGCCAGTTATTAAACCTACATGGCTTTTTAAATATTTCAAAACCTATTGAATCTTACTTGATTTTTAGCATGCCAAAAAACACTAAGAAAAGACCTTTAAAAAAACCAATGATTGATTTAATTTTTGAGGATAAAAATGAAATTTGAAATGATGCCTATAATCTGGAAAGATGAAAAACTTTTTTTACTTGATCAGAGAAAGCTTCCACTTATTGAGGAATATTTGGAAATAAATAATCTTTCTGAAGCGCGGAATGCGATAATTGACATGGTAGTAAGAGGGGCTCCTTGTATCGGTTTTACTGCTATTTTTGGTTTGGCCTTATATCTTAAGAGATGTAGTGATTTCTTGCTTTCCACTTTTAGGAGTGAATGTGATTTTTTAATAAGTGCGCGACCAACAGCTGTGAATCTTCGATTTGAAGTGGAAAGAGTTTTTCAGTTAGTAAAAAAATTAAATGAAGAAAATAAATCAGTTAAAGACATTTTTGATTCTGTATTAAGATTTGGCGAAGTCCAATTAAAACTAAGTCATGAAAAGCATTTAGTCATGGCAAAAATTGCATCAGATCAAATGAGTTCAATTTATGGAGATAGGTCATTGAATTTAATGACTCATTGTAATACTGGTTATCTAGCTTGTGGAAGCCTTGGAACGGCTTTAGGAGTGATATCTTTTCTTAAACATCAGAATAGAATTAATCATGTTTTTGTTGATGAAACGAGACCATATTTGCAAGGATCAAGACTAACGGCCTATGAGCTAATGAAAGAAAATATTTCACACGAAATAGTAGTAGAAGGGGCTGCTTCATATATTATGTCCAATAATAAAATTGATGCCATATTTGTTGGCGCCGATAGAATTGCTCTTAATGGCGATACTGCAAATAAAATTGGAACTTCAACCCTTGCCATCGTGGCCAAGTATTACAAAGTTCCATTTTATGTTGTTGCTCCCATCAGCTCGTTTGATTTGGCCACAAAATCTGGTAAAGAAATTGAAATAGAAATGAGGAATGAAAAAGAAATCACTGAAATCTCCGGAACTAAAATATCCCATCCCGACTGTAAAGCGCTAAATCCAAGCTTTGATGTTACAGATAACGAATTAATTACAGGAATTATTTGTGAAAATGGTTTCATTGATCCTAGGATTCCAGGGGAAGTAGATAAAGTTGTAAGAGGTAAATAATGAATATTTTAAGGGCTTCAATTGATATTGGTTCTAATAGTGTCTTGCTCTTAATTGCAGAAAAGGGACCAAATTCTTTAGTTGAAAAATTAAAACGTTCCGAAATAACTTCCCTTGGAAAAGATCTCGATAAAAATCTAAGATTTAGTGACGAATCTATGCAGGCAACGGAAGAAGCTATTGCAAGTTATGTTAGGGATTGTTTACAGCATGGAATACCATCAAATGAAATTATAATAACTGCAACGGAGGCAGCAAGAGTCGCTAAGAATTCGGGTGATTTTTTTTCTAATTTAGAAAATCGTCTTTCAATAAAAATTCATGTGATTTCTTCTCAAGCAGAAGCTTATTTTTCCGCAAAAGGAATTTTGCTAAATAATAATTTTGATACTGAAGTTGTTACCGTGTTGGATGTCGGAGGAGCATCTACAGAGATAATAAAATTGGATACAGTTAATTTTAAGATTCTTGATTCTATAAGTATGCCAGTTGGATCTGTAAGAGCTTCTCAGTGGCTTGTTGAGAATTATTTTGTTCAAAATCTTCAGAAAGTTTTTGTGGATTTTAGATCTCAATTGGATCTTTTTCAGACAAAGAAGATGATTTGTGTCGCAGGAACAATGACATCAGTAGGGAATATGTTTTTGGAGAAAAAAGATTTTCATGAAGATGATGTTCACGGCCTAGTTTTAAAGTCAGAAGACGTAGATCAAATATTTAAAAAATATTCACATTTTAATGAGGATCAATACCTTGAAAATTTTCCGTTCTTAGGTAAGAGGTCAAAGTCTATTAAGGGTGGGTTGCACTTAGTTTATCATTTGTTTCACAGACTTCTTGTTAAAGAAATTTCTATCTCTACGTATGGACTTCGCTATGGAACTCTCATTGAGGGGCAGATTAAAGAGGAATTTTTACATGGATAATAAAATTATTTTCAAAGAACGCGAGTTAATCTTCAAGGAGGGTGAAAAAGCTTTAAAGTTATTTGTCATAATCTCTGGAGAAGTTCTTTGTTTAAAATCTAGTAAAGATCGTTTGATACCCGTTTATTTAGCAAAATCGGGAGATATTATTGGAGAGAATGCGATGATAGAAGATTCAGTCTATCAATCATCTGCTATTAGTCTTTCAAGGGTAGAGGTTATTGAAATGCCCTCATTTAATTTTAAAAGAGTATTTAAAGAAGTACCAAAGTGGCTCAGTGATCTTTCTTTGACTATGGTCAATAGATTTCAGGAAACAGCTAATTTAATCGCCGAAAATAGAGTCATAAGTTCTCGCATATTAACTGAGGATCAATTTACACCAAAATTTGAAAATGAATTAAAGAAGATTATTAATCAATAGAAAGAAATTATTTTTTCTCTCTGCATATTTATAGCGAGTTCTTTAATTTTTAGTTGTGCTTTCTGACATTCACTTCTGCTCTCTGAAAGGTCCTTTTGCATAATTTCGAAAGCTCGAATTGCGTTTGGCCTATTAACAACAGAGAGTGCTCTCTTTTGATTTTTATGAGCAGTTATTGAAAGTGCAAGTCCTAGAATTGTTGGATTGACTTGGTTCAGTAGTATTTTCAAGTCTTCATCCGCTAAATCCCAAATGCTATTAAAGTTGATGGAGGCTTCTGATAGCTCTTTGGCCAATGAGGGATTACGAAGTTTTAGATTTTTCAGCAATGTTAATTTGTCTGATGCATCCATTCTTTGGATAAGTTCAATGACTTGCTTTTTGCCATTAATAAAAATACCACTTTTTGATGTTTCAGACATGAAACTTCCTTTTGAAATTTATGAATTAAGTTTCAATTTTTGCTTTCTCTTCCTCGAATTTCATTCGAGATTTATCAAGATAATCTTTATGTCTAGCTTCAAGCTTTTCCATTTGCTCATCCTGGGTAATTCTTGTTTCGTTAATTTTTGCTTGCCCAGATTCTTTAATGTCGGCGAGCATTTGGTCGTATCTTTTTGTCTCATCTTCAATTTTTTGTTTATAATTTTCTCTGATTTTTGTGAGCTTAATTTCAGAATCACTTTTCTCTTTAGAAAGCTGAACTTCAAAGTCCTTTTTGATTTTGTTGATTTCTAAGGTATTTTTATCTTTTACATCTTTTAATGTGTTTTCATATTCAGTTTTAAGTTTTTTAATCTCAAATCCTTGGCGTCGATTCATTTCTTCTTTCGTACTATTTAATCTTGTTGCAGAAAGTACATCAGACATTTTATCTTTTCCTTGATTTAAATTTATGCCTCTTTGGCATTCTTGTAATATGATACTTAAAGAGACTCACTGTTCTCAAGTTAGGCAAAAAGTGATGTATAACAAAGTCCGAGTAAAAGAATATGGTTTTTGCAAAAATAGATTTTGATAGATTTAAGTCTTGGCTAGATATTGATGTCAATTCAATCGCTTGGGAAGGAAAGTTTAGAGATTCTTTTGCAGTTTTTTGGGATTCATTTTTTAAAGAAAACATAAATATCTCTGAGCTTGCGCAACGTTTTTTGTATGCTAAAAGAATCGCAAAGTCTGGTCCTTTAATTTCCTGGATTAATTGGCTAAATGATAAGTTTCTTGTCTTTTGTTTTGTTGATTGTGACATGTCAGTCCGAGAAATGTCTTTAGCCTTTGATTTAAAAGAAAGATTTGTTGCAACAGTTTTACGAGATCATCTAGTTAAGGTTTATCCTGAGAGTGAAGATTTTATCAATGAAGCTTTCCAGATAAGTAATGTTAATTCCAAAAATATTTTTTTAAAATTTAAAGAGATTGAAGAAATTCTTGGCTCCGAAGCAAGAGACAGAGGGACTTTTGAAGATGATATCTTATCTCAAATGGAAGTTACTTTGTATCCCGATTGGCCAAATTTAGTAAAAGAACTTAGAAAAGATATTCTTTCTTTGAAGATTGATTTTCATAAAATTAAAAATAAATTAACTTTTAGAAAACAATTAAAATTCATTCAGGAAGTGATTCTTTTATTAATTATTTTAAGTGTCATCATGTTTGCTTTAAAGAATTCAAACAAATGGTATGAAGATTATCTCGTTGATAAAATCACGTTGTTTGAGCCCAATTTTTTTTGGTTAGATAAATCTCTTTCGTATCAAGAATACGATTTAAATTCAAATAATCAGATTGAATTGAGTAACAAAGAGTTAGATGAGTTAGAGAAGATTGAAGCTCAAACTGTTTTTTCTGATGATCAATTTAATTCAAGGTTTGATCCCGAGTCTGATGTGGTTGTACTTGGATCTGTTGAAGAAGTTCCAAAAAGTTTTCTTGAGGCTGAAACAGAACAGTCGAATTATGAGGAAAATAAGAAAGGCGGTTATCGAGATAGTTCGTATTCAACAAGTAATAAAAAAGCTTACAGAATTTTGATGTCTTCAGTTGATCCTGTTGAGATAAAAAAGAAGATACTTCCCTTGATCCAGCAACATAAAATCTCTCAGGCGGACACCGTGAGGCCAGGTACCTTGATTCCGGGAGGGCTTTATTTTAATCTTCATGTCCCCAGTCGATCTCTTAAGGAATTTATAGCGAAGGTATCATCATTTGGTGAAGCAACTATATTTGAAAGTCGATCTCAGGGAGAGGATATTCTAGGAAAAAATAAGGTCTTTATTTGGATTAAATCAATTTAGTTGGTTTTATTTTGTTCATCTTTTCCGCCTAATACTGCATTTAAAAGAGAGTCAATATTTGCTGATTCTCCACCCTCAGATCCAGAATTATCATCAAAACTTTGCTCAAAACCCGCAAATAGGCTCTCATCAACTTTACCTTTAGCATCGTTTTCTAAGCTTTCTTGTTCCTTTTTCCAGGTTGCACCAAATTTACGGACTTTATTCGTCTTTTCTTCTGTTGCTTCTACAAAGCTTGTTAAAATATTATTAAATAAGACGACCTGAGACATTCGGGCCCTTTCTTTCACCACTTCTTCTGCGTTTTCTTGGATAGCGGATTTTTTTGGATCCGTTGAGTTATCTTTTTTATTGGCTTCTTCCTCAGTCATTTGCCGCTTACCAATTTTTGAACTGAGAGCTGAAAGAGTCGCCTCTCTTTTTGCATTGAAAATTTTTTCTATTTCGTTAGCTATTTCGTCTTTGTTAAGTGCACCGCTCTTAGCCTTTTCAGCAAGTTCTAAATAGCCTTGCTCTTTGAGATATTCTTCTAAATTTTTGTTATCAAGTTCTTTTATTTTTTTTATCTCAGCTACTTTCTTTAATCTTTCTGCAAGATCCGCATTGAATTCAGATTTGTTTTTTGAATCATCTATCACGATGAATTTTTCACAATCTGGATCTTCAGGTTCTTTACTGCATTTTTCCGCCAATTTAAGTCTTTCATCGTCTTCTAGTTTTCCCCCCTCAAGGATGTCATATGAAGTAATACTAGATAGGTTGATATAGGAATTTTCCCCTGAGGCCCTAAAGTGTTGTGGAGAATCGTCACCTAAATTAATTGATGTTCCTCCTGTTAGATCTTTTTTGAATAATTCTTCAATTTTTTTTGTGTCGTTTACAACTTTGCGAGCTTCTTGAAGTTTAGATTTTACGAGGCATGAATTTGATCCCAGTGAGCAATTACCTCGCCCATCTTTGACACATTTTTCAAACGTCTCGCAAAGCTTAGGAATTTGGGCCATACAAAACTTGAAGAAATCATTAAGTTTTTGTGTGGGAATAGTACCATTTCCAACGATTCCCTTAAAAATACCGTCATAGCTAGATTTCGTATCAGTTGTATTTATATTCTTAGAAAATTCTCCATTTCCCAGATCCGTTACTGGGCCTGTGAGATCAAAATTCCCCCAATGTTCGGCAAAACTTGTTGTTGAAGTTGCACCAGCATTTCTTAAGTTTTCAAAACAATATTTTGAAATTTCGAATAACACGCTTTGAGTTAAATGGTTTGAATATAGTTTTATAAAGTCTTCTTGATCGACCAATTTTCTATTTTTAAATTTCAACGACTCTTCGTTTCTTTTAGCTTTTCTATCAACTCCCGTCATGGCCTTATGTAATTTATCTGTGAAATACTCAGTAATTTCTTTAGTGGTTTTATTTTTAATGAGTCCAAAACTTTCTAGTTGAAATTGGTCGGCAAGTTCTTTTAATTTTTCTGGATCTTGTTTGCCTAATTTATCACCAAAGCATTTTTCAGCGTCTTCAGCTTTTTTCTTTCTCTGTTGGTCATTATCTTTTGGATCAAATTTGCTCGATTTTATACATTCTTGTATTTCAGAAGAATTTTGAAGCTTCGTCTCAATTTCATTGTCCTTAACAACAGAAATAAACTTATCTTTCAAATCCTCTTCACTAAGAATTTCTTTAGCATTCAAAGAAAAGGATAAAAAAAAGATTATTAAGCCAAGTCGTCTCATTTGGTTATTTTATCGGACAATCGATTTAACTTATTGAAAAAATAACCAATTTGAAAAACCGTATTAAAAGAAATCGTGTTTACAGTTACATAGAATCGTTTGACATGCCAAAAAGCTCTTTAAGCTCCCGCAATAATAAATGGCTTTTCTTCAGATAGTACCATTGTCTTACAAATCCAATTCCTGTGGCAACGATGAACCCATAGGCAACACCCGAGTGAATTACTTTAGTAACAAGACCTGTATCATGGGCGCCACCTAACAAAAATGCAATTGTACCAAGAACTAGCATGAGCATTGTCCAGGGTATTGTTTGTCGTTTTGAGAGTTGAGATTCGTGAACAAATCTGGCCACTTTTTTCTTATAGGGTTCAAGATCATTTGGAGCCTTATCAAAAAGTTCTGAAAGATTGTTTTCGCTATTTAACGCATTCCAAACATTTTCAACAAGTCTTGAAATACCAATGAAGTAAAACATCACAAAAGCTTGAATAAACATGACGTATATAAAAGTAGGAATTGCTAGTTGGATATGTCCAAAATTTATGTTTAGCCAACCAAGTGCTACAAAAGTTGTTAGTCCAATCCCAATTAGCATGATGATCAATAAAAATCTTAGAAGATAGGCCATTGTACTTCCATTTTGATAGTCAATTTGTTAATTTCCAGTCTTATAAAAGCCCTTTTATCATTAAGGAAACTAAATGTCCGAAGAAAAAAAGATTTTGGAATCATCTCCATTTTCAGGAATTGCTGTACCTATAGCGATTGTTCTTGTGGGAGCTCTCATCATTTTTGGTGTAACAAAAATGTTATCATCAGGAAAAAATCACCGTGACTTAGTCGATGAAATGAATTCGAAAACATTTGGAAATAGATGGGTTGCTGCTTACGAGCTTTCTAAGTTCTTAGCATCATCAAAAATTCCAAAAGAGGACATCCCTTGGGTGATAGAAAATCTTTCAAAAGTTTATAAAGAAACCGTAGATGCTAGAACTAGAAATTTCGTTGTTTTAGCATTGGGCTCTCTTAATAACCCACTTTGTATTCCAACTTTAAATTTAGGTCTAGAGGACCAGGATCCACAGGTGCAATTTAATGCCGTAGTCTCTATAGGAAATATGTCTGATGTCACCGGAGTTAATTGGATGGCCGTTGAAAGATTGTTAGATCAGGATAAGGATCTTGGTCTAAAACAGGTGGCTCTTTTTGCAATGTCAACCCATCGTAGACCTGACCTTGAAGCCAAAGCTCTTTCAATGCTAAATTCATCTGATAGAAATCTTCGGTACGCCGCGTCTTTGGTCCTTGTATTCTTTAAGAAGACAGAAATTCTTCCTGTTTTAAGTGAAATTCTTGCTTTGGGATATGATACAGCGAAGCCAGGAGAATTGAACGGAGCTCAGGTTGAAGCTTTAAAAATGAATATTCTCTCAAACGTAGAGAAGGCATTGTGGAAGGATGCGTTGAAATTAATTGAAATGGCAGAAAAAGATTCTAATATTAGAGTCAATACAAAAGCAAAACAGGTTCTAAAGATATTGAAAAATTAGAAGTTTAAACCCATAATGGGAGCAAAACCAATTGCCCCATTTTTTTCTGAGCTTTAAATAAGTTTAAGAAAATATTTTTTCCGGAGAATTTCACATGAGTGAAGAGACCAAGACCAGCCTAAATCGACGAGAGTTTTTTAGCTTTCTAGCAGTAGGATGGATTACCTTTGGTGCAGCTGTAGCAGGCTTCGCTAGTTTAGTGTTCAGATTCCTTTACCCAAACGTAGTTTTTGAACCAGCTATGGATTTCATTGCAGGTTTCCCTGATGATTATCCAGAGGGCGTTGATGAGCGTTGGAAAAATGGATATGGAGTATGGATATATAAAAAAGATGGAAAACTTGTGGCGATGTCAAACATCTGCACTCACTTAGGGTGTATTCCAACTTGGCTACCTGCGGAGAGTAAATTCAAGTGTCCTTGTCATGGATCTGGTTACTATCCAAATGGAATCAATTTCGAGGGGCCAGCTCCACGTCCTCTAGAGAGATTTAAAATTTACAGAAACCCCGAAGGAAAAATTATTGTCGATAAGACAAAGATCTTTCGTTATGAAAAGGGTGAATGGACTAATACAGAAGCTTTTATTGAAGTTTAATATTGTTGAGGAAATTGTATGTCTGAAGGTTTTGCTAAAAAAGTCGCTAATACTCAAGTCTGGAAGGCCATTTTTCGTCATGGTCCTCCAAATAATGCAAGAAATAGAGCAGCTGTAGTTGCTGGTAACGTTTTTCTTCATCTTCATCCAATCAAATTAAAAAAATCTGGTGTTCAGCTGGGTTATACGTGGTGCATGGGTGGTTTAACTTTTTTTGTCTTTCTAGCATTGACTGTAACAGGCGTGCTATTAATGTTTTATTATCGTCCTACAGCTGAGTACGCTTTTACAGACATCATTGGATTAAGAGAGCACGTTCCTTTGGGAATTATGAGAGAGCTTCATCGTTGGGGTGCTCACTTGATGGTTATTACTGTTTGGATCCATATGTTCCGAGTTTTTATGACTGGATCTTATAAGCCACCTCGTGAATTCAATTGGGGTGTTGGGGTTATTCTACTTATATTAACAATGTTACTTTCCTTTACTGGATACCTTTTACCTTGGGACCAGCTCGCAATTTGGGCCATTACCGTAGGATCTAACATGGCGAAAGCTACTCCATTCGCAGGTCATGGTGGCCCAGGAGCATCTCTCGCTCGAATTGGGGACTTCGTTATGGTTTCTGATAAGAACGATGTGCGATTCCAGCTTTTAGGAGGTCGTTTCGTTGGAGAAGCTGCTCTATTAAGATTTTATATCCTTCACTGTGTGTTCATACCTCTTGTTGTGGCCGTATTAATTGCGGTTCATTTTTGGAGAGTACGTAAAGATGGTGGAATTTCGGCTCCTCTTTAGGAAATAAGAAGGCAAACTATGATTAAGGAATCAATTAATTATTTTTCACAGCCAGCGTGGTCTTTTTCTGCTTTTATAATTCTCTTTTATTTAGCAATGAAGAGAATTGATATTGTCGGAACTAAGAAATTTGGAATCGGTCTCTTAGTTGGTACGCTTGGGATATTTATTTGGATGATTACAGATCCTGTCTTCTTCTCAATTATTTCTCTTCCGGATAACATTCCTATTATCATTTTGAATGCAATTGTTTTTTGGTCAACTTGGTACGCTCTTTATAAGGGGCACCAGAATGATCTAAGAATTGCTGCGGGTGAACAGCCGATTGAAGGCACTCCTGAAAATCGTGAAAAAGTTTGGGCTTGGCCAAATCTTGTCTATACAGAGTTGTTTTGCGGTATTCTTTGTACAATTTTCTTAATTGTATGGGCGATTTTCTTTAAGGCTCCTTTAGAAGAACCAGCAAACCCAACTTGGGCTCCAAACCCAGCTAAGGCTCCTTGGTACTTTCTTGGACTTCAAGAAATGCTTGTTTATTTTGATCCTTGGATGGCAGGGGTTGTTCTTCCTGGGATAATTATTGTTGGTCTAATCGCTATACCTTTTATTGATATTAACCCTAAGGGAAATGGATATTTTACTTTCAAAGAAAGAAAATTTGCTATTTCAGCTTTTCTATTTGGATGGCTTGCTCTTTGGGTTTACTTGATTCAGGTGGGAACGTTTTTAAGAGGTCCAAACTGGACATTTTATGGCCCATTTGAATTTTGGGATTTTCACAAGGTTGTTGCAGAAAACAACATTAACGTGTCTGAGATTGTGTGGATCAAAGGCTTGTCGATGGCCTTACCTAAAAACATTATTATTAGAGAGATTTTTGGAATCTTAATGACATTTGGTTATTTAATCGGTGGAGCTGTACTTCTCACCAAAAAATGGGGCGCAAGCTACCTTGAGAGAATGGGGACGATTAGGTACTACATAATGGTTTTTTTAATATTGGGTATGATGAGCTTGCCAATCAAGATGTATTTGAGATGGTTTTTTAACCTAAAGTACATCGTTGCAATGCCAGAATTTGAACTTAATCTTTAATTGATATTTTTATAAGGCAGTAATAAATGAAACGTGAACCTGGAATGGCTTATGATACCAAAGTTCTTAATAAGATCTTTGCTGTTATTTCTGTATGCTTTCTTTTAGTGACAATTTGGATGGTTTTGGATGATTACATTCGTCCTTGGAAGGCTATTCAAGTCAAAGCTCTTGATATTGAAAAACAAAAAATTCAAGAAAAAATAAAGCAAATTGAGGGTGGAATTGATTCTCAAAAATTAAATGAAATTAAATCTAAAATTACTCAGTCAGAAAAAGAGTTAGATTCTAAAAAGGCTGAGATTGATAAAGTTAACAATAAAATAGCGGAGATTCAGAGATTAATTTACGTTCAGAATATGAAGAACGGAATTAATGGTTCTCAAGCGGCGGCTTATCAGTTTAAGTATGAGCACGCAATGATCGAAAAACACTTTAAAGATGCAAAAAAGTATAGATCAGTTTTTGATGATTTTAAGAAAAAAGAAACTCAGGGAAAAGACGATCTAAAGGGACTGCAGGCTAAAGAATTAGTTGCTCAAGAGGAACTAAAAGTTTTACTTACGAATAAAACTGAAGCTGAAAAAGAGTTAAAAAACCTTGTTGGAGACAAAGAAAGAATGCTCCAAGCGATGTCTCAAGTTGAGAAAAATCCAATTTGGGCACTTAGAAATTCTCCGTTTATTGATTTCTTAGATCCAACAATAAAAATTCGTCAGTATGTAATTACTAATGTTACTAACGATATGTACTTCCAACAAATCCCTAAAATTGATCGGTGTACTACTTGTCACGTGTTTATTGATAAACCGGGATATGAAGATCAGGAAAATCCTTATAGAACTCACCCAAATATTGAAACTTTGGCAGTCGGAGTAAATTCTGCTCACCCAGCAAAAGATTTTGGATGTACCTCTTGCCATGGTGGTGTTGGCGATAGAGTAAATGACTTTAACTCACCTGCGCATATTCCACAGAGTGCTGAACAAGCAAAAATGTGGAAGGAAAAATACCACTGGCATGAGCCACATAAAGTTCCGCAGCCAATGCTTCCACTTCAATACACTGAAGGTATGTGTATGAAGTGTCACAAAGACCAAGAACGCATCCCAATGGCAGATAAATTAAATCATGGTCGTCAGCTAATCGAAAATTATGGTTGCTACGGATGTCATAAAATTGAAGGATGGCAACATCTCAAAAAACCAGGCCCATCCTTAGAAAAAATTACAACAAAAGTTCCTTCTAAAGAGTGGCTTTTAAATTGGATTTGGTCGCCAAAAGCATTCAATCCTAAATCAAAGATGCCTCAATTCTTTGACCAGTTAAATAACTCAACTCCAGAGTTTAGAAACAAAAACATCGCTGAAGTTAATTCTATGGTGGAGTACATTTCTAGAACTGCAAAAGAATATAGACCCTTTCAGAAATATTCTGGTGGTAATGCAGCTGCCGGTAAAGAACTAATCGAAACAATAGGCTGTGTAGGTTGTCACATGGTTGAAGGAATCGATGACAAATGGAACAAAGTTGGGCAGAAAAAGGGAAGCTATTTAACTGGTTTAGGCTCTAAGGTTGATGCTGATTGGTTGGTGTCTTGGTTAAAACAACCATCTCACTATCAACATGATACTGTTATGCCGTCTTTTAGGCTTACCGATTCAGAAGCTAATGATATTGCAGCATTTTTATTGAGTTCTAAAAACGAAGACTTTGCATCACTTAAGTTTCCTGAGCTCGATAAAAAAATAAGAGATGAAATACTTGTTACGGACTATTTCTCTGCATTTGAAACAATTGATGCAGCTAAAGCAAAGTTAGAAAAACTTTCTGATGACGAAAGAACTATGGAGCTTGGTAAGAGATCGATTGGAAAGTATGGCTGTTATTCATGTCATAACATCAATGGATTCGAGGGTGATCTTCCACAAATTGGTCCAGAACTTACAAAAGAAGGTTCTAAGCCAGTAGAGCAATTTGGATTTGGACAACAAAAACAAGTCCCTCATACTCGTCATGGTTGGCTAACTCAGCATTTGAAATCTCCAAGTATTTGGGATGTAGGAGTTCCAAAGGTCTTTAAAGACTTAAATAAAATGCCTAATTTTTATCTTAGTGATGAAGAAATTGATTCAATGGTATTAGTCATTTTAGGGCAGGTAGCTGATAAAATACCTTTGGCTGGCCAGAAAAGATTAAACGCTGCTGAAAAGCAATATCAAGAAGGTATGAAAGTAGCGAATCATTTCAATTGTTACGGATGTCATAAAATTGATGGAATCGGTGGTAATCTTTCTCTTGCTTTCGATGATCAAAATTACGGCCCACCTTACCTAACCAAGGAAGGTTTTAGAGTTCAGACGAATTGGTTATATGATTTTTTAAATAATGTTCATCCAATCAGACCATACGTTAAAGTGCGGATGCCAAGTTTCAATTATACTCATGCTCAATTGAATAAACTGATCACAGGATTTCAGGCCGGAGCTGAGCAGCCAACTTTTGAAGCACCAATTGTTGTTGAGTGGGAACCTGGTGAGAAAGAGGCGGCTCAAAAAATTTGGAATGAATTAGCTTGTACTACTTGTCATACTCTTGGATTTAATAATGACCCAGCACAGGCTCCAAATCTCCATTATGCAAAAGGAAGACTAAGAGCTGAATGGATGGATGCTTGGCTTGCAAATCCACAGTCTTTTATTTCTTATACAAGTATGCCAGCGTTCTGGGATGATGGAAGTGGAAACTTGATCCCTGCAGTAGACGGAGTACTTGATAATGATCCTAAAAAACAAATTAAAGCTGTTAGAAAATTAGTTCAAGAATTTGGTTTTAATTACCAGCCAAAGCCATTTCAAAAATAAAAATTCGCTAAATTTTCAATATCCACTCTCTTGGTAAAATATATTGCCAGGGAGTGGATTTTTACTAAAAAAATTTTATTCAATATTTAAAAATCCAAAGCATATGATCTCATTAAATTTCTAACAAGACATATAGAGATGAGTCGTTAGAGTTTTTATTCATCCGCATTCCTCATTTGAAATAAATTCCAATAATAAAAGAAAAATAAAAGCACCAAGCGAGTAAAAAAATATTTGTTAAAATATCAAAGATTATAATTTTGAAAATTGAACATTATGTCTTGCTAAAAATTTTGAGGAAAAAATAGGTTGATAAAAACTAAAAAAAATTAAAGGTAAAAATGCTTCTAAAAAGATTAGTCTCTATGTGAATGTGAAGTAATCTATATTTTTCTAAAAGAAAAATTGCAGGTACACAAGATAACGGATCAAGAGATAAATTTCGCATAAAAGTTAGCACGCTTTCTAATGTGGTTGAGGTGAAGTATTCAAGGTGAAATAAAAAAGGAATGAAGTTCATAAAAATTAGAAAATATCTTCTAGGAAAAGGGTTAAAAAATAATTTTTAAAAAAATTATACCGACTATAAAAAAAGCGTGATGGAAATAAATGAGATTAAATAAAATAAATAAGCTCTAAAAAGGAGTTAAAATATTTAACTCTTAAGTTATCAATGAAGCTCATTCGAGGAAGAACAACTTGTAATAATTATCAAATGCTAAATTTAGAAAAAAAATAAAAACCTTTAAAAAATGCTTGACGAAATTAATTCAAAAGAATAAATTTGCGTCTCGCTTGATTGACAAGTTCTGGGGGTGTAGCTCAGCTGGGAGAGCAGTAGCTTTGCAAGCTACGGGTCGCAGGTTCGATCCCTGTCATCTCCACCAACAATATTTTTAAAAATAATTGTTGACAGAAAAAAAACTTGGATATAAAAAGCTAGACTCTTTGAAAATTAAATATGAATGTAAAAATTTTGAAGCTTTCGGGCTTCAGGATGAGATGAGAAAGGAACCCGTTCAATTGCCTAGTCTTCCGTAAGATTAAGTATCTTATGGTACAGGAAGACGG